>PPYF01114541.1_pt1 | contig 17595 bp, 20 predicted proteins | sample 1559871 | NCBI WGS metagenome assembly PPYF01 (sample SAMN08240021, study PRJNA423297) | Human gut metagenome, whole genome shotgun sequencing project.
GATCTATGATACCGATGGTGAAAGCTATGAGCCGCAAGAACTTCTGGATGCTTATCTGCGCTTTGGCGGGATGCCCGGCATTGCAGATGTGGGGCTGGATACCGATAAAGCGCTGGCCCTGCTGGACGGGATCTATTCCACGGTCGTGGTGCGGGATATTCTGGAACGGGAGCGCCGCCGTGGTCAACGGCAGATCACAGATCCAGATTTGCTGCGGAAGATCATCATGTTCCTGGCCGACAATATCGGCAACAGCACCTCCATCACATCCATCAGTAATACCCTCGTAAACGAAAAACTGCTGGACCAAAGCCGTAAGGGAAATCCCTCGGTTCACACCATTCAGGCCTATGTAGGTGCACTGCTGGAGTCTTATATCTTTTACGAGATCAAGCGCTTCGATATCAAGGGTAAGGAGTATCTACGCACCCTGGGCAAATATTATATTGTGGACATCGGTCTGCGCAACTATCTGTTGGGTTTCCGGGACATGGATACCGGACACATCATCGAGAACATCGTTTACTTTGAATTGCTCCGCCGGGGATACGATGTGTCCATCGGCAAGGTGGACAACAAGGAAGTGGATTTTATCGCTGCCAATGCGGAACAGAAACGGTATATCCAAGTGACCGAGTCTATGAATGAGCCCACCACCCGCGAGCGGGAATTGGCTCCTCTGCGCATGATCCGAGACAACTACGAGAAGATTGTGATTGCCGGAAACTGCAATCACCCCATAACGGAAGACGGTATCAAGATCATTAGACTGACAGACTTTCTTTTAGATACCTGACGGGAGTACCCAGACACTCTTACAGGTACTCACAAAAAATAGCATCCCGTGTATGACAGCGTCTGCGAGAAATCGCAGGCGCTGTTTTCGTCTCTGCAATAACCCCCGTCCTTCGTCCCACGTCCGCCCGCAGGCGCGTTTTTGCCGCCCAGGAGGGGTACACCCCTATCCCCAGTGAAAGGCGGCAAAAACGGCGGCAAAGGGGCGCAGGCTGCGGGCCAATCAAGGCCCGTTGACTGCGCAGCCGAAGCCGCGAAACGGGGTCCCGGGGTGTCCCCGGGCGCACGCCTTGCTGCCCCTATGGGGCGGCAAGGTATAGTGCGTTATACCGCCCTGACAACCGCACGCGAAAATGCCCGGCCCGCCTTATAGGGGCCGGGCATTTCTCGCGGGCGGGGAAACCGCCGCCACACCAGTCTTACAGGGTTCAGCAACAGTCTCCCTGCGGCGGGTTCCACATTGGCAGGGCGGTATGTGAAAAAGCCCTCGTCCACCGCATGCCCACCAATTCAACGAAAGGAGTTTTGTGTGATGCCTTACGCCATTATGCGCTTTGAGAAACGAAAAGGCGGACCGGCCTCCGCCATCGAAAAACACCATGAACGGAAAAAGGAACAGTACGCCAGCAATCCGGATGTGGATACGAAACGTTCCCATCTCAACTATCATCTCATTCAACCACGGCATAAGTACTACGCAGAGATCCAGTCCCGCATTGAGCGTGCCCAGCGGGAGAATCCCAAGTGCAAGGTGCGCAAGGACAGCGTGAAGTTCATCGACACCATTGTCACCGCCACACCGGAGTATCTGGCCCGTCTATTGCCGGAGCAGGTGCGCCGCTACTTTGAGCGGGCGCTGGACTTTTTCAAGAAAGAGGTTGGCGAATCCAACATCTTCTCCGCCGTGGTCCACATGGATGAGCGCAATCCCCACATGCACCTGTGCTTTGTTCCGCTGACAAAAGACAACCGGCTGTCCGCCAAGGAGGTGATTGGAGGGCGGGACAAGCTGGTGGAGTGGCAGGACAAGTTCCACGACCACATGGCCTCAGAGTTTCCAGAGTTGGAACGGGGGCAGTCTGCCGCCGTCACCAGACGGAAGCACATTCCCACGTGGCTTTACAAGCAGTCCCACCGGCTCACCGACGAAATGAAACAGATCCGCACCGAGCTGGAGCAGATCGGTACGCTGAATGCCAAACGGCAGAGAGAAAAAATTCTGAAGCTGCTGGAGCAGTGGTATCCCCAGGTCAACGCCTTCGAAGCAAAACTGAAGCCTTACGATGAGCAGATCCAGATTTTGAGGCAGAACGCCTTGATCGAAAGAAGGGATGCCGAGCGAGCCCAGTGGGAACAGCATCAGGAGCACCTGGAGAAAATGTCTCTCATCTATGAGCTGCAGGAGTGTCAGGATTTCATTGACTCCATCCCCCAGGATCTGCGGGAGCAGCTGAAGGAACACTATGAGGCGCAGCTAAAGCAAAAGCAGGAGCAGCAATTCGGACATTGAGGAGGTAAGCAATATGCGCAACCAGTACACATCTACATTTGAACAGGACCATCCCTGTCGGGCACAGATCATTCGCTGCAAAGCGGACCGGGACGCAGCCCCGATAAAGGACTACCGCTATCCGGAGGAAAGTGGTTCCTTCACCGGGACACTGGCCTTCCGCTGCTGGCACAGGAGCAAGCCCATGCTCCTGTGCTTTTTTGATGCGGATGACGGCCGCAAGATCAAGCTGTCCGTCTGGTGGCAGAGCTGGGGTGTGAACTACTCCCCATCGAAAACCCTCATCAACTTTGCCGATGAGGTATTTGACGGTTCCCGTTGGCACTGCACCTACCGGAAGAAGTCCAACGGTTATATCCGCTGGGAGCAGGCAGAGCAGCTGGATTGACCGGATGATTAAGCAAGAGCGTCCGGGCCGGGATCATCCTCCGGCTCCGGACGCTCTTCCATGTAGTGATTCAGTTCGTTTGCCATTTCCCACGCCAGACGGAAGCCGCAGAGGAAGCTGTCTAGGGAGCGTTCCTCGATCATCAGGTTCTGGGCATCGATGATCCGCAGCACCAATTTCCGTTCTGGCTTGTCCAGCCGTTCAATGAGCTGCCGGTGGCAGGTTTCAACTTCATGGTTGGCCTCTGCCATGGGTAGAGGGGTATAGAATCTGTCATACAGCAATTTCAGCGTTTCGTTCATGTGCCTCGCCTCCTTGTAGCAAGACACAATATCATAGGTTAGGTGAAATAGCCACTAAAATAATTTGACAAATTACGAAAGGCAAAAATTAGTATCCATCCATATATTTTCTGGCAAAAAGGACTCATACACCGAGTATATCTGCTGCATACTTTCAGATAGAGAGTGGCCAGCATTGGTAGTTTATCTGTCATCCTATACTGTATGCTGTGATTTCAAGCCACACTCTCCATGCGGGGAGCGACTCGCAGAATGCTGCTGGATTACCTCTGGGATTGGATTTCAACCCACGCTCCTCACGCGGGGAGCGACACTACATCGATCAGGCCTATGGCGGCCTGTCCGAATTTCAATTCACGCTCCCCTTGCAGGGAGCGACCGCTTGTGGCAGGAAAGGAGATGCTTCTATTGTTATTTCAATCCACGCTCCCCATGCGGGGAGCGACTTATCATAGCTTTGCTGTTGTTCTCGGCGCAAGCCCTATTTCAACCCACGCTCCCCATGCGGGGAGCGACGGATGGCGTTGTTTATGACACCTGGCACAGCGAATTTCAACCCACGCTCCCCATGCGGGGAGCGACAGCCGGTTTACCGGACGTTTGGTAGAGTTTGCCAAATTTCAACCCACGCTCCCCATGCGGGGAGCGACCGTTACGGATGGTGTCGCACATCTCAATGGAGATGATTTCAACCCACGCTCCCCATGCGGGGAGCGACGACTTGTTGGTGCTGGTGGTGGCGGTGCTTATGTATTTCAACCCACGCTCCCCATGCGGGGAGCGACGTCTTGGTCTGGAGGAGTTGATTCAACAGCAACAGATTTCAACCCACGCTCCCCATGCGGGGAGCGACCCGGGGCCACAGGGTCGGATGGATCAAAGCCCGTAAATTTCAACCCACGCTCCCCATGCGGGGAGCGACACAACAACTTCGCTCGGCGTATGCCTGTGGTGGAAATTTCAACCCACGCTCCCCATGCGGGGAGCGACGGCGGTGGAACGGATGGATATGCGGCATACAACATATTTCAACCCACGCTCCCCATGCGGGGAGCGACAAAAATATACTACACATACTGGACTGTTACCAAAATTTCAACCCACGCTCCCCATGCGGGGAGCGACAAATACGCTGTTTGGCCCTGGATGACTTCTACTGCATTTCAACCCACGCTCCCCATGCGGGGAGCGACCCCAACGCTCAGGGGGTCATCACCAGGGCGGATTTATTTCAACCCACGCTCCCCATGCGGGGAGCGACATATGAGCGTCAAACGTCTGCTGCGGGTTGATGTTATTTCAACCCACGCTCCCCATGCGGGGAGCGACGTGGAGTACAAGGCCCCCGATACCACTCCTGTGAAATTTCAACCCACGCTCCCCATGCGGGGAGCGACGGCCACGGTGGCCGGATGGTTTATGAAGCTATTAATTTCAACCCACGCTCCCCATGCGGGGAGCGACAAATCGGAACATGGGTAAAAAAAGCATTTGATGAATTTCAACCCACGCTCCCCATGCGGGGAGCGACCCAGAATCACGGGCTATTACTGCCCACTGAAATTTATTTCAACCCACGCTCCCCATGCGGGGAGCGACCGGGAGGCCAAGCTTGACGAGCAGCTGTCCAACATATTTCAACCCACGCTCCCCATGCGGGGAGCGACTTGGTAAGAGGTGATCGGAGTGCCGGAAAAGTGCGTATTTCAACCCACGCTCCCCATGCGGGGAGCGACTGCAGATATAAACAAAAGCGCATCTTCAATTTTGTTTATATGAGACAAATTACAGAGCCGTTATGATGCTCTGCCAAGGCGATCGGATCATATTTGCAACAGTACGCCTTAAAAAAGGAGACACCTTTCAGGTGCGAACCTCTCAGACGATTGATGGTCTCTATCGCCTCGCACCACTAAAGAATCAGAGGTTCTTCCGGAAGATAAGACGATTTGCACCCAAAATGTTCGATCTTATGCTCATAACGGTTCCCCAGATAATAAAAGCGCAGGCTATCCCTGTCCTGATCCATAATAGACAGCAATTTTCCCTGAAGCGATTTACACTGTGCCGGGTCAAGCAAGCATTCAAACACCGAACACTGTACCCGCTGACCGTAATTGACACATTGCTTGGCAATCTGACGCAGGCGCTTGCGGCCAGCAGCATCTTCAGTATTGACGTCGTACGTAATCAGTACCAGCATATCTGCCCCTCACTTCCATAAAAACGGCGGATATACATCCAAATCACCCCTCAGATGCCGTGTCAACAGCAAGGCCTGAAGATAGGGCACAAGCCCCCATGGAACCTTTTCTCCAAGAAACGGATGGGTCAGGACATCTTTTTTCCGTTCCTGCCAGCGCTGAAGGAAAACGCGTCTTCCCTTCTCATTGAGAAAGACGCCACCGTTTTCCCGATAGTCAAAATCCGATTTTTGAAAAATCCGGTTATTGATGCAAGTAAGGACAAAGCGGTCCGCAACGCAAGGCCGAAATTCTTCCATCAGATCCAGAGCAAGTGAGCTGCGTCCCGGCCGGTCTCGATGCAAAAAGCCCACATAAGAGTCTAATCCCACACTCTCCAAAGCCCAAGCACAATCGTGGGACAAAAGGCTGTAGGCAAAAGAAAGCAGCGCATTCACCGGATCTACTGGCGGTCGGCGGTTCCGGGTTTCAAAATGGAATACGCCCCGGTCCCCCAGAATCAACTGATCAAACACGCTGAAGTAGGCTGTCGCGCCGGCTCCCTCCAGTCCACGCAGTGTATCGAGATCCGTTTGACGCAGAAGCTGTGGCATCAACGTTTTTAACTGCTCCGATACATCCCCCAAGCGTCGTGTGTCCACTCGCAATCCATGATCCCGGCGAGTCCGTTCGATACTCCATCGGGCATTATGGACTTTGCCGAAAACCATGGTACGGGCAATGAAGCAGCTTTGAGCGGCATTGTCTGCTACTCGGTATTGAGTACGGCGCAAGAGTACATTCCCGTTAGCCTCACCGGTAACCCGGGCTAAAAATTTGCCGCGGGGTGTACAGAAAGATAGAGAAATACCTCTCTGGGCACAGGCGCCCATCAAAGCGGGTGAGGCCCCTGGATAAGAAAAGGAGATAATTGCAGACAGTGTATGGAGGGGATAACGGGCCACTACGTTCTTCTCACGATTTGCCACCACATTTTCTCCATCCAGAGAGAGATAGATATCCTCAGAGGTCACAAAAAGGGTATTGAGCAAATGTCTCATAGCTCCACCTCCATTGCCTGCAATAAATAGGCATCTGCGGTTTTCCCCTTCATCAGAGCAGGCAAGCACAACTCTTTCAATGAGCAGGCACTGCATCCCTTTGCAGGTTTGACTTTCGGTGTATGTCCACGAGCATAAAGCCTGTGCATCTCCTCCAGCATAGCACCGACCTGTTCCCGAAGTTCCGGTGTAAAGGAAACTGCCGTCCGCCGTCTGGTCTCCCCGTAGAAAAGAGCTCCTTCTGATATGGTGCAGCAGAGCATCTCCTCCAAACACATGGCCTGCGCACACAACTGCAGTTCATCCGCCTGATGCACTTTGGGTGCACCCCGTTTATACTCCACAGGGATGGGAGCCCACAGCCCCGTTTCCCCATTGAGGGGGACACCGTTTGGATCGGCGTGGAACTCCACCACATCACATTTTCCGGAGATCCCCAAAACAGAGGAGGACACGGAGAGTCCCCGGAGGATCAGCGTGTCACCGCGGCGCTCCCGTGCCTGTTCATCGTGAGCGCGGCCATGGAGCAGATTTCCCTCCACGGTACGCAGATTTTCCTTCCATTGCTGTTCAACATGAATAAGTGCCCACTGGCGGCGGCAGAAGGCAAAGTGCTGCAAACCGGAGAGTTGGAGGTATTCCTCCTCACGGTAGATCACCCCATTCGCTGGCAGGTAATCCCAGTAGGAAGGGCATCCTCATCTACAGTGACCAAATAATCCCCATAGCAACGGGCCGGTGCACCGGTGCCGCTGTCTCGCCGGGTCACATGGACCGACTCGAAGAGTTTCCAGGCTGGGGCGCAGCCCAGTTCGCTGTCGTGCCGGAAAACGATCAGTTCCCGGACCGCCATCTTGCCCCGGGCAGCGGAGTGGTCGTGTTCAAACATGTTGAGGATAGCTTCCCACAGCAGGGCCAGATCCTCCTCGGAAAAACCAGTGGTCTTACGGGCCAGGTTGGCGGAAATATAGCCCTCACAACGATAGAGCCCGTAGGGGATGATATACTTTCTTCCCATCTCCGTGCCTTTCTTCTCAGCATCCGCCTCGGTAGTGATAGCCACCCGGGTAATGGTGACTTCCTGGGGCACGACCGGTTCCACACTGCGGGCAAACCCCAGCTGCACCGGTCCCCGGACTTGGCCGCAATTGAGGGCGGCCTTTACAAAGGTGGTCATGACCGCTCCAAAGGCACGGATATCATAAAAGTTGGCGCACATCCAATCCCGAATCTTCCGATCCAGATCGGGATCGGCTTTCTTTTTTTCTTTTACATCTTTCTCCGGAATCTCCAAAGCCGCATATGCCTCGGCATCACTGCGGTTGAGAGGCACACCGTCTTTTACATAGATGCGGTAACCGGTGGAATCCTCTTTGACGGTCTCCACATAGTTGCGTATCTTTCGTTTCAGACAGACATCCGTTACAATCCCCAGGCCGGTCTCCGGATCCACCCGGGGCATATTGCCCGCATCCGGATCGCCGTTGGGGTTGCCGTTCTCCACATCGAACAGGATGACAAACTCATAGCGGTTTTTGATAGGCTCTGACATCTTATTTCTCCTCCTTCTTTTCATAGCGGGCCTGGGTCTGGTGGTAATAGCCCAGTTGGAAAGAGCCCTGCTGGGGCAGATTCAACCGAGCCGGATAAGATTCCCCCAATTTTGTCATCAGGCTGGTCAGTTGTTTGTCATAGTAGGTACGAAGGCCGCCGTCCAGCTTTTTCAAGTGTTTCTGTGCTAAGTTCAGGAGCACAGGGAACACATGTCCCGGCGTGGCGGATGCGGAATTGAAATATTTGTCCTTGATAGTGGTGTTGATACCCGGATTGGCGGAAGCCTGGATCGCCTCCAGTACAGAGAAGAGTCGACCCAGGTTGTAGGGAACATTGGAGCTGTCAGGATTGAGCGACATGGTCAAGACCTCCTTTGGAACATCTGTGTTCGGCGCTTTTAAATAGTAAGCTTTCAGGATCGCAGCCCGGCCGCGGGTGACGGCGTGTTCCGCCCGGATGCGCAGTGTGACACCGTTGAGCAGGGTGGCGGGATAACGGGTATTCATCAAAATGGCCCGCAGCGTTTCGCCAGCCAGATCGGGAGCAGGCGTCTTATCCCGGGAATTCTGATTCACCGTCTCATCCAGCAATTTCCAGATCGGCAGGGTGTCCCATTTGTCATAAGCCGGTTTGACGATCTCCAGCCGCTGTTGGTGGGCCTGGGCGTTGCGGAGAAATGCCCCGAAACTGTTACGCAGAAAAAAGCGTACAGAAAGGCGGGCAGCATTGGGGGAGAGACCGAGAATGTAAAACTCCATATTGGGATCCAGATATTCCTCGTTCAGTTCTGCTATCCCTCCGCCGCACAGTTTCTTCAGCGCAGACTGCAGATCTGCAAGGCGATAGACGGGAGGCTGTCCAAACACGGCCCATCCCATCATATTCTGTGCGGCAATCCCGCCGTCCTTTGCCCAGCAGACTACCGTGGTATCTCCCACCCGATACACATGCTCACGGTCAGAAAGCAGGTGATTCAGCGCAGTCGTATAGGCAAAGGCTGCATATTTGCTGGTGGGAGCATTGAAGTTTTGCTCTTTCCCATAGGAGCAAAATGCCGGGGCGTTGAAGGATACCAGAGCCGCCCCGCTAGACTGAGCGCCCTGCACATTCTTGATGGAGGGGTGAACACTCTCCACCGGGCCTTTTTCTCCAGTGACCAAACAGACCATTTGAGGTGCATCACAGTCCGCTGCGCTACTATAGTGCCGTTCCCATGCCAGTCGGATCTGTGGATCATCGTGTAGATACGCGCCTCCATACCAAAAGACCAGATTGCCACCTGATAGGATTTCATCCCAATTCTCCTTGAGCGCGGGATGTGTGGCTGCTTTGCTTGGCTGCCATGTGCGGAAAAAGGATAGCAGTGCGTGAGCCGCTGGCGTATCCACATCAGTTAAAATTTGTTCGTGGAGCGCCGCGCAGGCCCGAAAACAATCGGCGGACCGCTTGGGCTTTCCCTTGCTGTCTACCCCCAAAAGATAGCTGGAATTGTCACAGAGAAAATTGGATGCTATACCACTGGAGCGCTTGACTGGCGCGGGAAGGCGCATGATTTGGGGGGCAAGGACTTTCTTCTTTCCCTTTGTCTGCTCGGTCTGAAGAGATACGACCTGCTCCAGGCTTCCCTGCGCGTCGATACACAGCGCAAAAGAAACCTTATTCTCACTCCATCCGGGCGGAGCAATTTCCCCTTTTTGTTCCAAAGTCCTGTAGTAATCTGTCAACGCCTGCAGGATCATCCTCTCACCTCCCCGCTGTTTCGGGTGGGGATCTCCAGGATCCCGTTGTGCAGTTTTGCCCGGAAAAAGAGGGGCTGGATATTTTCAGGATCAGTATAGTCCATGTCCCACAGCATCCACCCCAGATCCCGCTCCCCATCCAATTCCGGATGGCAGGGCGGGATCTCCCCGCACAGCCGAAATTGGGCGGGAAACTCCCTGCAGCCGAAGCAGGGCTGGTGATAGAATTGTCCCCGCTGTATTCTGCGTTTGACAATGTCCTGAAATTTCCCGGCGTTGTCTCCCGGAGCAGCATTCTCCGTCAGATCAAAATGGGCTTCAATCACATACCGGACATCCCGCAGCAGCAAGGCGGAGCGCTGCTGGATATCCTCTGAAGTGCTGAGATACAGACTTCCCTTCCCTCGTTCCATCACGGTACGGGCGCTGCGGGCGGAAATGGTGGATTTTACTTCATTGCGGCGCAGGTTTGTAAAGCGGATGGGGGCGCAGACGTGGATGCGGTCTACGATCCATTTCATTCCGGGATGCCAGTAGATGGCCTCGATCAGCCCACGAGCGGCCGAGGGGGTCATCACATCGTAACTGACTCGCTCCACCTTCATCTCGGGCCGTGTAAAAAGCGCATAATCCCCCCAGACTTCCAGACAGATCGGCACGAGTACTCACTCCTTTCATACTATCCATTAAATATTCAGAAATTTACCATCATCAGCGGTTAATGATAGCCCGGTCTGTTCCGAATATAATCCTATATTCCACAGCACCGCCGAACCATCCTCCAGCACCTCCAGATCTCCGGCCTGTTCCAATGCCCGGTAGTGCTGTTCATAGATGGATACTCCATATTGGCCCAACTGCCGGAACAGGCTGCGGCTACGCTCCCCTTGCCGCAGTTGCTCCACAAGCATTTCGCCGTCTTCCATGGGAATATAGACTGTGCGGGTGGGCACATCGATGAGGCGGAACTGTTCGGCCACTGTGCGAAAAGGCAGTGTGCCGTCCTCCTGGAGTTGCAGGATGTTTTGTTTGTCCTGCGCCTGTTTCCCTTTCAAGATGAGAAGTTGCTGAAAATAGTCATGGATTGCTTCCGGAGAAGCGATGTCCTGATGGTGCATCATGATATTTCTTCCCGCGCCAATAGGCATGGAAAAAAGTTCTGGGATCCTGCTTTCTCCTCTAAAAATAGAGACGACACTCTCCGCAGGAGAACGTTTTCCCTCCCGGTTGCACCGCCCGGCAGCCTGAAGGATCGAATCCAGGCCAGCTTCTTCCCGCCAAACTGCAGGGAAATCCACATCCACTCCCGCTTCGATCAGAGAAGTAGAAACAACCCGGCAAGGGAGTCCCTCTCCCAAACGGCGGCGGATCTCATCTAACTGCCGCTTTCTGTGATTGGGATACATCAGAGTGGATAAGTGAAACCTTCCGTCTCCTTTCAACCGTTCATAAATTACCTGAGCTGCCTTTCTAGTATTTACGATGCAGAGCACTTGCCTGGAATCATTGAGTTGCGCTGCCAACTCATCCCAAGTGAGACTGCCCCTCTTTTGGAAAGTAACGCGCCGGAATACTTTCCACCGATAGGTATTCGGAGGGCATAGTTCAATAATGGTCTGTTGGGGAAGAAATTCATGAAAAATAGGGCCGAGGGCAGGCTGTGTAGCTGTACACAGGACGGCGGAAACGCCATAGTTTTTGACAAGCTGTGAAATAGAATAGACACAGGGGCGAAGATATGGAATAGGCATCATTTGAGCTTCATCAAAGATCACTACGCTGCCGGCAATATTGTGGAGTTTGCGGCACTTGGAAGGTCGGGAGGCATAGAGGGATTCAAAGAACTGGACAGCCGTGGTGACGATCACCGGCATGTCCCAATTTTCCGTAGTCTTGACCATACGGATTGTTTGTGCATTGGCCTCTTCGCCTACCCCAATGTCATACAGCACATTAGAATGGTGCTCCAGTACTGCATCCTCACCCAGGATCTTACGAAATACTTCTGCCGTTTGCTCGATAATAGACGTGTAGGGGATCACATAGATCACCCGGCGCAGGCCGTAAGCTCTGGCGTGTGCTAAGGCAAAGGCCAACGAAGCCACAGTCTTTCCGCCGCCAGTCGGTACCGTAAGGGAAAACAGACCGGGTCTGCATGATTCACCATTCTGGATACAACGTTCCAAAATGGCACAGCGCTGTTCATTCAATGCGCCATGTGGTGGAAACCAACCGGATATGTACTGCCGCAGGTTCGACCACAACTGCTCCATGGAAACCAGGCTCGAAGGCCTGGCCTGTCCGGTCATAAATGCTTCGGTATCCAGATAGTCGGCATCCACCAGGCAGGAGTAGAGCATTCTGGTAAAAAACATTCCTTGGGCAAGACCTGCCTGTGCATAAGCAGGTGCGGCTGCCATAGGCAGTCGTACTTCTTCCTTCCAAGCAGAGTAGGGTGCCAAACTGCCCCGCTCCCGTCGCTTCATACGTCCCCAAAAGGTCGTATCGTCCGGGCTGTCTGCCTGTGTTCCCCCGTCAGGCAGTCCACTGTGATGTCCCATCACCGCGAACGCGGCAAAAATTTGTCCCTGACGGCCGCATTCATAAGCTCCTGCCGTCGTATGATCCACCATGTGAGGATCACCGCGAAGACGCTTCTGAAATGCAGAGGAATATTTGCCAATATCGTGGGCCATCCCGGCCAATTGAGCCTGATCTTCTCCCCCAAAGGGGCGCGCAAATTCTTTCGCCAATTTGGCGGTTCCCTGCAAGTGGGCAAGTATCGTCTGCTCACGGTTGTCCTCGGAAATATGTGCGAGCATGGCATCCGATGGAATCATACATCTTCACCGCCAATCATCAGTTTTATATGTTTCGCCTGTTAGAGATAGTGTTGCAAAATGCGAGCCCAATAAACTGGACAGTTCAATGATGCTTCTGGTTAAGCAAAGAATACCTCTAGAAACGACAATCAGATTCTGGTTGAACCATTTCTTATCATCTCTCGTTATAATTCGCTGGTGCTTACATCTTTTCCTTTTTTCCGAAACACCTTCACATTATAGTAATTCCGGCACTTGGTACCACAGAATTCACTCTTGGCGTGGGTGTTGTAGTACACCTTTCCGCAGTTTTTGCATATTTTCAGAGTAGGCTTCTCCTGCGTTATCAACATAGCATAGGACAGTCTAAGCACCTCATACATGCTGTGGGCTTCCCAGATCAGTTGAGGAACAAGCCCGCCAGTGAGCCGATAGTGCAGGGCACCTTCCAAATCCAGCGGCGCAGCCGGTGCCTCAGGCGGCGGAACATCTTCCCTTGTATAGAGAAAATGATAGTACAGCTTCTGGAATTCTCTGTTCAGTTCATTTACAGGCTCTCCGTATTGGCGGCTGTTCAGCGCCACCGACAGAGGCCCTTCACTGGGCCTGTCCGCATCTACCCTGGCCAGGCCCAAAAGCCCGTGACGGGCTGCAAAGGCGGCACACAGGCGGTTTTTATCGGGTGCGCCCATACGCAGCTGCCGCCCAAGTTCCAGCGCCTCTGCCACCAATTGTTCGGCATGTTCCGCACAGTCATACACCATAGAGGTGGCCTTTGGGGTAGGAACTAGGTACTTCACATTGTCAAATGTCACGGTCTCATAGTCCGACCACCGTGTCCAGAGGACATTCAGATTGGGAAACATGGCTTTCAATTCCATGGTACTTCCTCCGTTGTAATACTTGTAATCAATATATCATCTTTCGTTTTGGGGTGCAAGAAAGCACCCCGCTTTCCTTTTATTAGGGCGTATGTACAATCAGAGGTCCTCCGGTTTCCACTGGCCGGTGACCAGAAAGTGGATCTTCTCCAGCGCTTTTTGCCGCTGCTTGGTAATGTTCCGGGTGGTACACCCCATCTGTTTTGCGATGTCCCTGGTCGGGATGCCAAAGACGATATTCAACCTTAAAATCTCCTGCTGCTGGGGCGTCAGCTCCCGCATAGCCGCGCTGACGGGGTACTCCGTTACCAGATTGGGCAGCTCCGACGCGGTCTGTGAAAAAATGATGTCCAGCCAGTCATCTTCCTTATACAGTTTCAATTTATTGGGAATCTGGTAGTGTCCATCTGCGCTGACTCCGCCATTCAAACAGGAAAAATCAAAATCGTCCCTGTGATCCCCGTGTCTTCGGTCATTGTTTCTGTCGTAGTCATCCAGCGTCTCCACCACACCGTCCCAGTCTCCCTGCCGGGCCAGCTCCTGCAATTGCTGCTCCAACCGCTCTTCTTTTAAGTCCCACATGGTCTTCTTCAAGGTGCTCACCTCCCCGGTTCCGTTTTTGACCGTCTCATCGTCTATATAATAGGCGGTGTAATTTATGTAATAATTATAATCTATTACATATAAAAGTCAAGGAGGTGTGAATATGACCAGAGAGGAAAAAGGAGCAACCCGCTACCGGGCTATGTTTCGGCACTATCCGGATGCCCTGACCCCGGCACAGGTGCAGGAGATGCTGGGAATCGGCAGACGGATGACCTATGGGCTGCTGCGCAGAGGAGAGATTCAGAGTGTCCGCATGGGGCGGCTGTACCGTGTACCCAAGATCGCGGTCATTGATTACCTCTGTGCGGCAGATCAGAAAGAAAAGACTTGAAAACAGCATCCACGCAAGGTAACATCACAAGACCTTGAATGGACGCTGTTAATTTGAGAGGAGGAATGGATGGTTCCTATGAGCAATCGAGAAGTTACCGGAAGTCTCTTCGAACGAAACGGCCGTTACACCGCTGTTTTGAATCTGTATGACAAAAACGGAAAGCGCAGGCAGAAATCCGTTGCCCTGGGCATTCCGGTGAAAGGCAACAAGCGCAAGGCCCAGGCCCGACTGGAGGAATTGAAGGAGGAGTACAGTTCCGGGATCACGGAACCGGAAGTTCCCCAGGAGGAGTCCCCGCTGTTTGCGGACTTCCTGCGGGAGTGGCTGAACGTCACGGCTCCCACCATCGAGCGTACTACATACCAGAGCTACAAGGGCCTCATCGACGCCCGGCTGGATGCATTCTTCCGGGAGCGCGGACTGCGCCTGGAAGAGCTGGAGCCCAAGCACATCCGAGAACTGCACCAGTCTATCTTCAAGGACGGCTGCAACGCCAACACCGTCATCCATTACCACGCCGTGGTACGCAAGGCGCTACAGTACGCTGTGAGGAACGGGTTGGTAAACGAAAATGTAGCCGACCGGGTGGACCGGCCCAAGAAGGGAAAATACCTGGCGGCGTTCTACTCCAAGGAGGAACTGGCCACCCTGTTTGAGGCCACCAAGGATGACTCCATTTCTGTGGTGATCCAGCTGGCCGCCTACTATGGTCTGCGCCGCAGCGAGGTGCTGGGCATCCGCTGGAGTGCCATCGACTTTGAGAAGGGCACCCTATCCATCAACCACAAGGTCACCGAGGGCATCGTGAACGGTAAGGTCCATCTCTACACCGAGGACAAGCTGAAAACCAAGTCCAGTTTCCGCACCCTGCCCTTGATCCCGCCGGTGCGGGTCTTGCTGGAAGAACAGCGTGCCCGCCAGCAGAGGCACCGGAAACTGTTCAAGAAGTCCTACTGCACCGACTACCTGGACTATGTGTGCACTGACGAGATGGGCAAGCTGTTCCGGCCCAACTACATCACCGACCACTTCAAGCTCCTGCTGAAGCAGCACGGCCTGCGGCACATCCGGTTCCATGACCTGCGCCACAGCTGTGCCAGCCTGCTGCTCAGTCAGGGCATTCCCATGAAACAGATTCAGGAATGGCTGGGGCACTCCACCTTTGCCACCACCGCCGACATTTACTCCCATTTGGACTTTAACTCCAAGTTGGAATCGGCCGACGCCATCACCGCGGCCTTCGCGGAAGAGAAACCGGCAGAGGAGCAGAAAGAGGATGGCTTCGGCATGAGGCTATCCATGTGAGGTGACGAGATGGACTATCGCTATCTTCAGAGGAAATACCCTGAAACAATCTCCATGGATCAACTCTACCGGATCTGCCACATCAGCAAACGGAAAGCCCGCTGGTTGCTGGAACACGGAGTGATCCCCTGTCAGGATTCCGGCAAGCAGACACGGCGCTTTTCCATTTGCCTGGAAGATGTAATTTGCTTTCTGAAACAGCGGGATGCGGGGCTACTGGATGGTGTCATTCCACAGGGGATCTTCTCCAGCAGCAGTCCACATCCGGACCGCTCGACCAGACCCGTGCTGGATGAGGACAGACTTTGCGCCTATCTGATGAAGTGCTGGGAAGACTGGCCCGACATGATGACCACTCGGCAAGCGTCAGAGCTGTGTGGGTACAGTGTGAATACCCTCAACCGCTGGCGGAACCTGGGGCAGATTCAGGGGGTGAAGTACCGGAATACGCTACGGTACTCCAAGGAATCCCTGGCCTGCTGGCTGGCTTCCGTCAAGGGGCAGAGCATCGCCGTACCTTCTTCACAGCACAGAGAATGGATGAAAGGTTTTCGATCAGAAAAATAAACCAGCGGCATGGAGTTTCATTCCATGCCGCTGTTGCTATGATAGTGTGCAACTTGACATTTCACTTCTCCGTGTTATACTAAAATCAAAGAAACCAAGAATCAAAGAAATTAGTATATCATTTATAAAATTGACATAGAATAGGAGGGAGAACCAAATGGCAACGGCAGCAAAGGAGCGGCGTATGGAGCGCAAGACCATTCGCATTTCATCCAAACGGCAGGTCACCATTCCCCAGCGGTATTTTGAGCGGCTGGGCTTTGGTGAAGAGGCAGAGTGCATTCTCCGGGGGGATGAGCTGGTAATCCGTCCTGTCAAGGCCCAGAGCGGTGGAGAGTTTTCCGAGCAGATTCTGGCCGATCTCATTGCCCAGGGGTACAGCGGAGAGCAGCTGCTGGAACGGTTTAAGGCAGAGCAGAAAAAAGTGCGCCCCGCTGTGGAGCGCATGATTGAGGAGGCGGATTCCCTGGCGGCCTCTGGTCAGAACGGCCCGTCTCTGGATGAACTGTTCAGGGAGGACTGAGCCATGTATGAGCTGCGGTACCTGCCCGGCGCGGAGCGGTTTTTTAAGAAGCTGAAGGAGAAAGGCTTGAAAGACGCCTTTCGCAAGGCTTTGGAAGCCATCGCCCAAGATCCCTACACCGGCGAAAGCAAGACCGGAGATCTATCTGGAATTTACGGCTACGATGTCTACTACAACAAGACCAATTACGAGATTGCCTATCGCATCTATGAGGAAGACGGTAAGTTGGTGGTGGTCATCCTGGCCGGTACCCGGGAGAACTTTTACCAGCAGTTGAAGCGTTATATCAAGTCTTAAAGAGTGATAGACAGAAAGACAGCGGCATGGGTATCCCATGCCGCTGTTAATTCAGGTCAATCCCAACAAAGACATTTGTTTATAAGAACCGCGAAAAATCTTTGCAGACATATTTTGCAAATCGATCCTTACAGTATTCCTCGTGTTCACCGGTAACCGGGTTAGTTCGTTTGCCGTTAAACCATATGCTATGTTTTCCAGCGTTTTTTCCATTGCGGTTTGTAACGCATTCCGATAAAAATTCCTGGGAGGACATGATCCACATAGTATCTAAGCGCTCAGAATAAAAGATAAAATAAAAATTCGGAGTTTCAGAATGCTCGATGGCTGAAAAAAGTGCTGCGTCTCCAAATGTAACTTCTCGGGACCTTGCTTTGATTTGAATTTCAATGAATGTCCCATCCTGCTTTTTGATGACGCAATCAACGCCGTGATCGTCGACCAAGGGCAGGTAGCAGTCAAGACCTTCCATCAGCATATCACCGACGATTCTATACTCCATGCGTTTTCCGAACCCTGCCGTGTGGCGAAATGCAATCCCCATATATTCTGTCCCCTTGATTGGTTTGGAAACATTATATCCGATTTACATAGCGGTTGCAATCAGCGGATACACTTGTCGGATAATAGAATAAGCACGGTGATCATGTCAGAATCACCGTGCTTATTTTTTGGCGGAGGTGAAGAGATTCGAACTCTTGCGCCGGCAAAGCCGACCTACCGGATTT
>PPYF01306109.1_pt1 | contig 17593 bp, 16 predicted proteins | sample 1559871 | NCBI WGS metagenome assembly PPYF01 (sample SAMN08240021, study PRJNA423297) | Human gut metagenome, whole genome shotgun sequencing project.
ATGATGCAGTAGAACTGGGTGTGGATATGTTTTTGTTGGATGATGGTTGGTTTGCCAACAAGTATCCGCGCAGTGGTGACCATCAAGGATTAGGTGACTGGGATGAAACAGCTGATAAACTTCCTCACGGCGTAGGTTATCTGACGGAAGCGGCTAAGAAAAAAGGTATAAAGTTTGGTATTTGGATTGAACCGGAAATGGTGAATCCTAAAAGTGAATTATATGAAAAGCATAAAGATTGGGTGATTCATCTTCCGAATCGTGACGAGTATTATTTCCGTAACCAATTGGTTCTGGATTTGAGCAATCCGAAAGTACAGGATTATGTATTCGGAGTTGTGGACAATTTGATGACTAAATATCCTGATATCGCTTTCTTCAAATGGGATTGCAATAGTCCTATTACGAATATTTACTCTGTTTATTTGAAAAATAAACAGTCACATTTATATATTGATTATGTGCGTGGCCTGTATAATGTATTGGAGCGTGTGAAAGCAAAATATCCTAACCTGCCGATGATGCTTTGTTCCGGTGGTGGTGGACGCTCAGACTATGAGGCTTTGAAATATTTTACAGAATTCTGGCCTAGTGATAATACTGACCCTATTGAACGTTTATTTATTCAGTGGGGATTCTCACAGGTGTTCCCAGCCAAGACAATGTGCGCTCATGTTACTACATGGAATAAGAATAGCAGTGTGAAATTCCGTACGGATGTGGCTATGATGTGCAAACTTGGTTTTGATATCAAATTAGCGGATATGAGTAAGGATGATGAAACTTATTGCCGTACTGCTGTGCAGAATTATAACCGTTTGAAGCCGGTAGTTCTGGAAGGTGATATGTATCGTTTAGTTTCTCCTTATGGCAGTAATCATACCTCTACTATGTATGTGGGCAAAGATAAGGATAAAGCAGCGGTATTTGCTTTCGATATTCATCCTCGTTATGCGGAAAAAATATTGCCGGTGCGTTTGCAGGGGCTTGATGCAGACAAAATGTATCGTGTGAAAGAAATTAACTTAATGCCCGGAGCCAACTCTTCTTTATCAGGTAATGGTGAGGTTTTCTCAGGAGAATTTTTGATGAATGTAGGATTGAATTTGTTTACTGCACAGCAACTTAACAGTCGCGTAATTGAAGTTGTAGCTGAATGATTTGGGATTGATTGTATATAATTTAGTGTATTGCCTTTATCATTTATCTTTAGGAATGATGAAGGCAATTTTCTTTTTTAATGATGAATGATACTATGAGATTTTTCTTTTTGGCTTTTCTGTTTGTTTTGCTGTTTTTGTCGGAAAAGGTACAAGGACAAGCTGTTTCTTGGGGTGACCAAGGTAATGGAACTTATATAAATCCTATTTTAAATGCAGATTATTCTGATCCTGATGTGATTAGAGTGGGAGATAAATATTATATGGTTTGCTCTGATTTTCATTATATCGGGATGCCGGTGTTAGAATCAGATGATATGGTGAACTGGAGAATCATCAGTCAAGTGTATAATCGGTTTGATTTTCCCGGATGGGATAATAATGAAAATTATGGAGGAGGATCTTGGGCGCCTGCTATCCGTTTTCATGATGGTAAATTTTGGATTTATTTTTGTACACCTAGAGAAGGACTGATGATGAGTACTGCTACTGATCCTCATGGCCCGTGGACGCCGTTGCATTGTGTGAAGAATATAGGCGGCTGGGAGGACCCCTGTCCTTTTTGGGATGAGGATGGACAGGCCTACATGGGGCGTAGCCAGTTAGGGGCAGGTCCTATTTATCTACATCGTATGACTCCGGATGGTAAAACTTTGTTGGATGATGGGAAAATTATTTATACAGGTCCTGTAGCTGAGGGAACTAAATTTTATAAACGGCATGGTTATTATTATCTAAGCATTCCTGAAGGGGGAGTAGGCGAAGGATGGCAGACTATTTTACGTTCAAAAAATATCTATGGACCATACGAAAAGAAAGTAGTCTTGGAACAGGGAAACACTACTGTAAATGGTCCTCATCAAGGGGCTTTAGTAGATACGCCTGAAGGAGAATGGTGGTTTTTTCATTTCCAATTGACAGAACCTTTGGGACGTGTCGTGCATTTGCAGCCTGTTTGTTGGATGGAGAATTGGCCCGTGATAGGGGTGGATATGGATATGAATGGGATAGGTGAGCCGGTAAAGGTTTGGACAAAGCCTGGTGTAAGCAAAAGTGTTCTTGTTTCTCACCCTCAAACGACTGATGATTTCAATTCTTACACTTTAGGGCTGCAATGGCAGTTTAATCATAATCCAGTGAATACTCATTGGAGTTTAAATGAGCGTAGGGGCTGGCTTGCTTTGAAAGCCTTGAAGGCTGCAACATTAAGAGAATCTCGCAATATGTTAACTCAAAAATGTATGGGGTATCTAAGCACAGCCACTGTGTTGCTTGATTTTTCAGCGCTGGCTGATGGACAAAGAGGTGGATTGTTCTGCACAGGCAGTCTTTATAACGGAATTGGCATTAGTCGTGAGGAAGGTAAAAATTATCTGTATTTAGAAAAAAATGGTGACGTTCAGCAAGTAAAGATGGTTTCCGGTAAAAAAATCTATTTACGTGTTATGTTGGATGCAAAGAAGAATCGCTGCCAGTTGTTCTATAGTTTTGATAACTGTAATTTTATTTTATGTGGAGATGCTTATTCGTTAAAGTTCGGCGATTGGAAAGGTGCGCGTGTGGGCTTGTATTCATATAATACGTTGGGAATAGGCGGTAAATGTTATTTTGATTGGTTTAATTATGATTTTAATTGATAGAAGATGCCGTGACACATTATAAATCTTCAGGTGTTATCATTATATATGTTGCACTTGTAAGATGTATAATCTTTCGGGTCCAAGTTTTATATCAGAGATAACTGTTATTTATAAGAAGGGATATTCGTAACTTTCGGAGTCTGGAGTTGGGGAGTAAAATGTTTGTTCAAGTAGGGTCATTGCAGGGATTCGGATTTATATCTCAAATCCGGGATAATACACCGGCATGTGATTAATAAGACGCCGAGATAAAAGATATCACGGTGTCTTATTCACTTTTCTTCCGTATCAAAAAGTGATTTTTATAACTTATTTTGTGTAAAGAATTCTAGAACTAGAAAACGAAATGATGTATATTTTTTGAGTATTCTGAGATAAGATAGGTTCAATTATACTATCTTTGCGTTAAGTCGGCCTTTTAATAAAACTAGGAAAAGCATTTATTATGAATCAATATCCGGATTTTGATCAAGAAACTATATGACGATCTTCGCCGTGGGAAAGAATATGCCTTTGCCGCTGTTTTTGAACGCTATAACCGGTTATTATATACCATAGCCTATCGTTTTTTGAAGTCAGAAGAAGAGGCGGAAGATGCGATTCAGTATCTTTTTATGAAATTGTGGGAGCAGCGGACAAATTTTAGCTTTGAGTCGGGTATCCGTAGTTTGCTATTTACTATTTTAAAGAATTATATACTGAATGAATTGAGGCATCGTAGTTTGGTTTTCGAGAAACTATACGAAATGGCCCAACAAGTGAATGATGAAGATGAAGACGACTTTTTGACACAATTTGAAAATGGTGAACTCGGAAAATTCCTGCGGGTTGCTATAGATAAGCTTCCTCCTCAGAAACAAAAAATCTGCTTGTTGAAAATAGAATATGGATTATCCAATCAGGAAATAGCCGACAGGATGGGGATAACTGTTCCTACTGTGAAATCCCATTACACACAGGCTATAAAAGCCCTCCGTAACGAGATAGAGTCTTTAATTATATGGTTTCCTGTGATATGGATTAATTTAATAGTCTGAAATGTACTCATACTTTTGTTGTGATGAGGTGTTATTATAAATATACAAAAAAAATAGATTATGAAGATAGATGAGTCGGTGATAGATAAAGTGCTTGACAACAAAGCTTCTCCTGAAGAAGCTCGGAAAGTAGTTGGTTGGTTTGCTACGGAAGAAGGTAATAAGTATTTGTCGGAACGCTTTGACTGGGAAATCGGGATGTTGTCGGAAGAGATGCCGGAAAGTGTTGACCCGCATTCCATACCTGAAGTAAAGATGAAAGCGCGTTTTATGAATGAGATAAAATGTGAGCGCGGACAACGCCCGGTTGGTCGCAGATGGATGTGGGTGGCGGCTGTGCTGTTACCGTTTGTTTTTTTAAGTGTTTCCTTGTTCTTTTTGGCAAACCGGACGGGCATTTTCTCTGAACCGGAATATGCTGACATAAATGTTCCTTATGGTGAACAGATCCGGGTGATTTTACAGGATGGCAGTATTGTACATTTGAACTCGGATTCTCGCTTGAGGTATCCCAAGCAGTTTGGATTGTTCAATCGTACGGTGGAGCTTTGGGGAGAAGGGTATTTCAATGTTGCCAAAGATGAGAACCGCCCTTTTAAGGTGGATTTGCAAGGGGTGGAAGTGAGAGTAACTGGAACAAAATTCAATGTAAAGGCATATTCCGCCGAACCCAATATTTGGATAACCTTGGATGAAGGAGGAATTCTTTTCAGAGATCATAATGCGAAGGAGTACAGACTTGTTCCGGGGGAGAGTGCGGAATATAACCGTCAGTCGGGGAAATGCCTGATCTCCCGTCCGGATAATATGGAACAGATTTCGGCATGGCGTGTCAACAGCCTTAATTTTTATCTGACTCCACTCGGTGAAATTATAAAGGTAATGGAAAGACATTATGATGTTCATTTCATAGTGAAAGATTCTGCGGTATTGAAGAACAGGTTTACTCTGTCAACAGGAAAAGTCAATGCATCAGATGTGCTCTATGATTTGGAAGCCGTTTCGAATATTGTTTTTACGGAAATAGAAGAAGGTGTATTTGAAGTAACTTCTAAATAACGAGGGTTATAGAAGAAAAGTGGAATAGATGTGAGTGAATACACTTGCATCTATTTTTTTTCTAAAAAATGAAAAATGGACTCATACCTTCTTTGGAGTGATGTGTTAGCCTATATAAGAAATTCTTTTGTTTCAAACTAATACTATTGATGAAAATGAAAGCAAGAACCAAAATGAAGACATTACTGCTGTTGGGAGTCCTTTTATTTGGCTTTACTGTTTCAGCACAGTCGCAAAAAGTCTCTTTAGACTTTAAGAATGAGAGGGTGGAAAAAGTACTGGCATCTATTAAAAGCCAGACTGGTATGAGCTTGGTTTTCAGTGACCAGTTGGTCGATGTGAATCGTAAGGTAACCATGCAACTCAAAGATGTTACACTGAAGGAGGCATTGACAAGACTCCTTTCAGGCACTGATCTTACTTTTGAGATCAGAAACAACAAAATCTATTTCATCGAGAAGAAAGCTGTTTCGCAGCCTGGTTCTAAAAAGAAAAGAGTGACGGGAGTGGTGAAAGATGTAATGGGAGAACCTCTGATTGGTGCCAATGTGGTGGAAAAAGGTAGAAGCACCAATGGGGTTATCACCGACTTTAATGGAAAGTTTACGTTGGAAGTGGACGAATCCGCTTCGTTGGTTGTGAGCTATATAGGATATCTGGCACAGGATATTCCGACAAAAGGGAAGGGAGACTTTCATATTGTATTGAAAGAAGATGCCAATACGTTGGACGAAGTGGTCGTTACCGGATATGGAGATTTCAAGAAGGCAACTTATACGGGATCTGCTTCTGTTCTGACTACAGAAAAACTGGAGGCATTACCTGTTGTATCCGTAGGGCAGATGATTGAATCGAATATACCGGGCATCAGTGTAGTTGCCGGTACTTCTTCGCAACCCGGTGCGAAAACAACTTTACGGGTACGGGGAATCGCTTCTATGAATGCTTCCACCGAGCCTCTGTATGTATTAGATGGAGTGCCTATTCCATCTTATGACTTGAGTAACTTTACCAGTATGTCCGAAGCGGGAGGAATGGGAGTTATTGAAACGTTGAATCCGGCAGATATTGAAAGTATCACTGTTTTGAAGGATGCAGCCTCGGCTTCATTGTATGGTGCGAAAGGTGCTAATGGAGTAGTGCTTATCACTACTAAAAAAGGAAAAGAAGGTAAACTTCGTGTCAATATGGCGGCAAAATATGGAATCACTGATTTCGCTTATACATATCGTCCGCTGATGGGAGGTGAGGAAAGGAGGGAATTGATTCATGAAGGACTGGTTAATTTTCAACTGGATAAAGGAGTAAGTGAACAAGAGGCACAGCAGTATGCTGATGCGAATATCGACCAGTATGCCAAACGCCTGTCTCAGGGGTATTCGGATTGGGAAAGCGCTCTGTTCAAGAAAGGTTATCAACAGGATTATAACCTGTCTGCTAGTGCCGGCAACCAAAATTCCAGTTTTATCGGTTCTTTGGGATATACCAAGCAGACGGGTGTTTCCCTGAATTCAGAAATGGAGCGCTTTACGGGGCGTGTGGATGCAAGTAACAAGTATAAAAAGGTGGAATTTGGAATGAACGCTTCTTTTTCGTGGACAAAGAACGTTCATTTACCTGAGGGTAAATTTTATGGAAGTGCCATTTATGCATCAAAAGTGAATCTGACGCCTTCTACTCCCATTTATAATGAGGATGGAACGTATGCCAGCGGGTATCGTGAAAACAATGGATATAATCCGGTATTGGAGGCCGAGGTGAATGATTATTATGCTCGGACGGTACGTGCGATGGGTACGGCTAAAATAGCTTATAATGTGTGGGACAATTTGAAGATATCCAGTGTGTTTACGGTAGATTATTCGTTGACAAAGGACTTTTTCTTTCAGTCTCCTGAAGGACGTGATGGAGCTACTTATCAGGGACGGGGACGTATGCAGATGACTGACCGTATGCGGTATACTTCACAGAATAATCTGACTTATTCTAAAACTTTCGGTAAACATTCTGTTAGTGCGGTCGCTGCCTTCGAGGTGATGAAGTATGATTATGAGGATTTGTATGCTGCAAAGAAAACTTACGGGCAGGATATCAACACTTCATTGGGAAATGCAGCCGATCCGATAGATGCTGACCAGAAATTGCAGGAAGATGTATTAATGTCCTATGTGGCTAGTGTGAACTATTCTTATGGTGATAAATATTATGCCAGTTTCAGTTTTCGCAGGGATGGATCATCCCGCTTGTCTCCTGATACTCGTTGGGGGAATTTCTGGTCCTTGTCCGCTTCATGGAGACTTTCTCAGGAAAAGTTCATGCAGTCGTTGAAATCAGTATTAAGTGATTTAAAACTTCGTGCTTCCTATGGGGTGAATGGGAATCTTCCCTCTTCATATTATGGTTATCAGAGTACTTATACCACAGGGGCGTTTTATAATGGAAAACCTTCTCCGTGGGAAAGTACATTGGGGAATGAGGAACTGACTTGGGAGAAGAATTATGCACTGAATTTGGGGCTGGATATCGGCTTGTTCAGTCGTGTGAATGTTTCTTTGGATTGGTACACGCGTACAACGAAAGATTTATTGATGAGCAAGCAATTGAATTCCATCAGCGGTTTTTCTTCTCTGCTGACCAATGTGGGACAGATGCGGAATACCGGTGTGGAACTTGAAGTTCGTTCCAATAACATCAAGACGAAAGATTTCAGCTGGACTACCGCCTTCAATTTGAGCCATAATAAAAATAAGATTCTGAAACTGGCAGATTTGCCTTGGTTTGTGGATGGCAGGTATGTACGTAAGGAAGGTTATCCATTTAATACTATTTATCTGCGTGAGTATGCGGGGGTGGATCCTGAGACTGGAAGTGCCTTGTATTATGATAACCAACAGGATGAGAATGGCAATTATACCAAAAATAAAGTGACCGATCCGGGACAGGCAAGTCCTATTCCGTTGAAAGATATTACGCCTACTATCTCGGGAGGCTTTATGAATACCTTTAATTATAAATTCATTGACTTGTCATTCAATTTATCTTATAGTTTCGGTGGTTATTCGTATGATAATGCATCCTACATTCTGCAAGATGATGGTTATTCAGTGATAAGCAATAAAAGTACCGAGCAACGCCGCCGTTGGCAGAAACCGGGTGATATAACGGATGTTCCCCGTTTTGTATATGGGAATAAAAAAGGGGGTAACTATAATTCTTCGCGTGCCATTCATTCTACGGATCATATTCGTCTGAAAAGTCTGATATTGGGATTGAATGCTCCTAAAGCATGGTTGCAGAAATTAGGAATAGGGAATGCCCGTATTTATTTTTCGGGTACGAATTTGTTGACATGGGCAGCTTACGGCCAATATGATCCTGAGATGAGTGGTGTGGTAGGATTTTACACCCCTCCATTGAAAACTTATGCTTTCGGGTTGGAACTTAAATTTTAATCATCAATTGCACTAAAAACAGAACCATTATGAAAAAAATACTTTTTATTTTAGGATTAGCTTCACTACTTGTTACCGGTTGTGGTGATTTCTTCGATACAGCTCCTAGCAATAAGATTCCTACTGCTATAGCTTTCCGTACAGTAACCGATGTGGATAATGCGGTGAATGGATTGTATGATCTGATGTCGGGTTCCGGATATTATGGGGCTGCTATGTTTGCCTATGGAGATATGAAGGGGGATGATATGCAGAGTTCTGAGGAAAGTGGAGTATGCAATACATGCTATATGTTCAATCATCGTCCTAATAGTTTGAATGCCGGTTCATTGTGGGGACGACCTTTTTATATTCTTCGTGAGGCGTGGAATATTCTGAATGCTATTGCCGAAGGAAAAATTGAAAGTGGGGATGAAAAGAAACTGAATGCTTTGAAAGGTGAAACGATGGCGGTGATTGCGCTTTGCCAGTTTGATTTGACCCGTTGCTTTGGATATCCTTATACGAAAGATAATGGTGCGTCACTGGGTGCTCCGTTGATAGATCATTTGGTGGGAACATACGAAAATCCTTCTCGTTCTACTGTTGCTCAAGCGTACGATTTTATTATAGAAACGCTGGAAGAGGCGGTTACATTGATGTCCGAAGAGAAAAATAACGGACGTATGAACAAGTATGCGGCCCGTGCATTGCTGGCTCGTGTTTATCTGTATCATAATGATAACCGGAAAGCGTTTGATATGGCGGAGCAACTGATAAAGGATGTGGATGCATCGGGAAGCTATGCACTTTATCCGCATGAGAAATATGTGGCTGCCTGGTCGGTGGAAACCAAGTTTGGCTCAGAATCGTTTTTTGAGATAGCCAATAGTGTGGATGATACTCCGGGACGGGATTCATGGGGGTATTTATTGAACTGGTATGGCTATCAGAAGGGATTTGTCACTCAGAAATATGCGGAGCAGATGCTGGCTGATCCGGGAGATGTGCGTGGGCAGTTGCTGGAGGAGAATAAATATGCGGGAAAAACGGTATGGTGGTTGTACAAACTGAGAGGGACGGACATGAAGACTGCACCGCTGGAATGTAATAATGTGGTCCTTCGCTTGTCCGAAGTGTACCTGATTGCTGCTGAGGCTGGTTGTAAGTTGGGTGGTGATGCTGCGGTTCAGGGACTTGGCTATTTGAACGATATTGTGAAACGGGGTAATCCTGAAAACGAAGTGACAATGGCTGACTATACTTTGGATCGTGTTTTGGACGAGCGAAGTAAGGAACTGGTAGGTGAAGGACATCGTTTCTTTGATTTGCTGCGGAATGGTAAGACTATTATTCGGAAGGGAGGATATCATTTGCCCAGTGTGGACGAAGAAGTGGATTGGGATTTTTATAAATGTGTGTTGCCGATTCCTGAGGACCAGTTTATCTTTAGTCCTGAAATGGAACAAAATCCGGGATACCCCAAGAGTTGATATTCTATATAATTATTATTTAAATATATGCTTATGAAAAACAGAATAGTAAAATTTGTGGTATTGGTGTGCTGCCTATGTAGTATGCCCGGAATAGTACGGGCACAGTTGTCCGTTCATCAGTTTGACCAGTTAATGAAAAAAATTGATGATGTCCTGTGGTACGAGAAAGTGGGTGATATCGCCCATGTAGATAAGGTAATATTATGTGGACCACCGCGTTGGAAGGAGTTCAACCCTACTTCGATGAGTGCCGGTAACGAACTTAAATTCAGAGCATACATTTTTATTCCCAAAAGCGTGGATGAAAACAAGAAATATCCGTTAATCGTATTTCCTCATAGTGGGGTACATGCCGATATGGACACCTATTATGCTCATATCATCCGCGAGTTGATAGCGCAGGAATATATTGTGGTAGCAGCGGATTACCGGGGAAGTACAGGATATGGTTCGGGTACATACAATAATATTGATTATGGTGGATTGGAGAATGAGGATGTATATATCAGCCGTAACTATATGGTGGACAATTTTGATATTGTGGATGGTAACCGTGTGGGTATCATGGGATGGAGTCATGGTGGTATGATTACGCTGATGAATCTTTTCAATTATCCGGGACAATATAAATGTGGTTTCGCCGGTGTACCGGTTTCGGATGTAATCATGCGTATGGGATATGCCAGCGACAGTTATCGCAAAATCTTTTCGGCCAAGAATCATATCGGGCAGACTGCCAAGGATAATATTGCGGAATACAAACGGCGCTCTCCTGTGTGGCATGCGGAGAAGTTGAAAGACCCGTTACTTATCTACACCAATACCAGTGATGATGATGTAAATGTGATCGAAGTGGAATCAATGATTCGAGCTTTGAAAGCAGAAGGCAAAAAGTTTGAATATAAGATATTTGAGCGTGCTCCCGGTGCGCATAGTTTTGATCGGTTAGACACTTATGAGTCAAGCAAGATTCGTCTGGACATTTATAAGTTCATGGGTCGTTACCTGAAGCCCAATAAACCATTCGGTTCAGTGAAAGAGTTACGTAAAGCAGCTTATAAGTTTTGATAATTAACTAGGTAACAGGATAATGGATGGCTGGTTACTTCATGTAATGGGGTAACCGGCCTTTTATTAACCGCAGAGGTTTTATGCTTTAGGACATTGGTTTGCCGTTCCCTCCCGATTGGCGGTTGTGGCAGAACTGGAGCGCTATCTATATTTTTCTTTATTATTTCTAAAAGTAAATATTTAGTCTTTTCACTGGAAGAGTGAGGTCGTGAGGCAGAACTTGGCACAAGATTTCACAGAACTTGGTGCAGGATCCGGCAGAACTTGTATCAGGATTCCAACTACTATGGTAGGGAAAAATGTAACTTTTTGAAATCGGGCAAGAATTCTCGAATAATCTTTTCTCATAATTCTTGGATAAGTCTTCATTTCAGTTAACTGGTTACTATAGGGCATGATGAAAAAGGAGTGCATCGTTCATTACGATACACCCTCTTATCCTTTACAGTGTCGGCTACACTATCGAATTATCGAACAAGTTTATAACCGATTTTGAAAAGATTGTTTCATCTGAACTCTGGCATATCAAAAATTTGGAGATAATTCAGATATAATGTCACTAAAGGTTCTTTTTTCGGGAAGTGCAGTGGGCAAAATTTTTGTAAAGACAGGCTTCCTAACCCCTACAGTGCTAAATTGGGTTATGAACATGTTCCGACATGTCGGGTTAGTGCATTGAGTAAATACATTGAGAAAATCACTTCCTTCTACGTTTTTTAGAAAAAGATATTCAGGAATGTTTATTACTCCACAAAATGGACACTTTACAGACTTTCTTTCTATTTCACGTGAATGCATGCCATCAGAGCAATAATATACTTTAGTTGTTTCCATTGTTTTTTTTGCGAAGGTATAAAAAGTTTATATAGATATACGTTTAAACTGCTTCTTTTTCTGGAAAAAAGCAAGTACGGTAATATACAAACAAAAAATATTTTGAGGAAGAAATAAGTACCTATTCCCTTTTAGGAAAAGGGATAGCACTGTAACCCGACTCTCTGAATATTGCATTTTAGTAGGTGTGGTTGATTTGGCAAACGATTGGGTGAATGAAATTTTGGTCCAGATTTTTTTCAAAAATTAGCTTACTAATCTTTACTTTCTTATTAAACTAACTAATTATTATATATAAAATTCATAACCAAAACTATGGAAACTAACTACAAGAGACAGTATCGCCAGATAGATGATACTACCAAACAAAAAATTAGTCAAGCCTTAAGAGGAAGAACTAAAAGTGCGACACATGTACAATCCATATCAGATGGACTTAAAAAATACTGGAAGCAAGTGCCAAACAAACCAAATAATAACGAAACTAAAAATGAAGAAAATGAATAAGATATATGGGTTAAACATAGATATGCTTCGGTTGTGTTACGAAATCAAAGAGCCGAACAATATCAATATTCTCAGAACAAGGGAAATAGATGAAGAAGTAGACTTTCTTTATTTCTACTTAAGACGTATAGAGGGTAAACATTTCAAATTTGTATATGAAATCCGTTACAATGATTTAGGCATTGATAAGTTATTCGGAGAATTGAGATTAGGTATCAACGATGATAAAGAAGATAGTAACTTTCATTCTAATGGTTATGCTAAGGCATGGATTAGTGTGAGTAATCGTGTGTTATATAGTGATGAAATATATTATCTGGATTTTATTGAAGATAATTTAGGTCTGGAACTACATAATATAACTACTTTGGACTTATGTTTAGACTTGTCTTGTGATGTGGCTCGGATGATTCGAAGGCTGATTCGCAACAAAAATGTAACAACCTTCCTCAATACTAAAGAGGTTAAAAACCGTAATGAAGACCGTCCAGAAATTACTTATATAACCAGTGGAAACATGAACAAGGACAAGTATTTAACAGTTTCTATAAAGCAAAAAAAAGCAATAAAAGATAAGGGTAAGGGTACTACTTTAACAGCGTATAATAAAAAGGCAGAAATAGCCAATAGCTCGGGTAAAAAGTACATTGAAGAGTTCTATAATAATCCAGGCAAGTTACATCGTCTGGAAGTACATTTGAATAATGACGAAGTAAAAGAATATTTGAACCGTACTAAACAAGAACTGTCTTTCTATTCATTGATAGATAATAGATTTTTGTATGACCTATTTGACCAAACTCTTAATAGCCTCATCAGATTTGAATATAAAGGTATAAAGTTAGACTGGGATGACTTGCTTTTAGGGGTTATAACAACCACCCCTGAAGAGGATTCTGTTTTAAAGCTAACTTCTTCAAAAAGAACGAAAAAAGTAGCTTAAAAGCATAGCTGTGAAATTTTAATGTATCAAAAAGAAAAGTGTATCAATTTAATCTTATAAAAGACCTATTGATACACTTTTTCTTGTATCATTTTAATCTAAAAGATTATTCTAAAGCGGTATTACGCATAATCTCTTTTGATAAGTCTAAAAAGAGTGCAACCTCATCCCTATCTCTTCCATCCTTTATATACATATTAACCTTAGAGTTAAGGATATTTTCAAATTCAGTTATAGTCATTTCTCCTTTCAGAACTTGTTTGTGATATACAGACATTTCTTTAGCATCCTTTTCTGGAGTTGAAATTGAGATTTTCTTCTTATTATCACAGCCATAAATAAAAAAACTGCATAAACATAACATCCAAATAATCCTTTTCATATACCTATCTCTTTTCACAATAGTTGGCAAATTCTTTAATTATTTTCTCTCCCAATTTTGCAGATGAATTGAAAAGAGACTCAAACAAATTTATTTCTGCATCACAACTAAATACACCTTGTAACTTTATTCTTGTTCTATTTTCATCAAATGATATTATGTCGCAAGAAAAGATATAGTTGCCATTATAGAGTATGTATCTAAGCCCACCCAAACTCGTTTTAAAAACAAGGTGCCCAGTTGTTGTGTTTGATTCTCCGATAGAATATTTTTTCAATTTAAGAAATTTAGAAAATGATTCAAAGGCAGTATTAGCAGGGATATTTACTATCCGTTCTATTATTTTTCCATTTATTGCACTCATATCTCATCCGTTATAAAAATTAATCCTAAAACTTTATATCCGATTGTTTTCTCGCTTCCGTCATTATATTCTATTTTATATCTTTTGTATGGAATAGGAAACATCGGTGTATCATATCCAACTACTCTTTCAACTTCTGAATATGAAACACTATATCTCAAAGAATACTTTTTAGAAAAGTCTTTAGTTCCCCAATCATGGGAAGTGAACATAGATATAAGCCATACCACAACAAATATTGCAAATGTTTTTCCCCACCATGTTCTATAAACATTATACTCGGAGTCATCCTCTTGTTCCACCGCTATAGATTGTTCTACTTGCAGGGATTGTTTAATATCTTGATTGTTTTCCTCACTGCATTTTTGTTCGTCTTTTAAGAACAAAGTTACTACAAAAAAGTGATATACGGAAAAATGTAGTAAAGGAATTGAATTACAGTTGTTTCGGCAAGCCGGCTTGAAAATCCGAGAGACACGGAAAGACATACCGAAGCCAAGTCGGGACTTCGCTACGTTACCTATCAGTAACCATGCCCAAAACGGGTTACAGGCAGGTCGGAAGAATGAAGAAAACGGCTATCGCATAGTGAGTCACCGACAACTCACCAAAGAAAATCCGAAGCGGACAAATATTGCGGTATTCCTCCCCGTTTTGCGTATCGACCAGAGACTCTTCACAGACTAATTTTGAAACCAAAAAAGTTAAGCAGTATGAAGAGTACATTTTCAGTTATCTTCTACCTGAAAAGACAGGTAGTGAAGAAGGACGGGACGGTTCCCGTCATGGGACGCATCACGGTGGACGGAAGCCAGACCCAGTTCAGTTGCAAGCTCACAGTCGATCCCAAGTTATGGGACACGAAAGGCGGACGTGTCACGGGCAGAAGCACGGCGGCGCTCGAAGCCAACCGTATGCTCGACAAGATGCGGGTGCGCATCAACAGGCACTATCAAGAAATCATGGAGCGTGACAACTTCGTCACGGCGGAAAAGGTGAAAAACGCCTTTCTCGGTCTGGAACACCGCTACCACACGCTGATGCAGGTCTTCCACAAGCATAACGAGGACTACGTCAAACAGGTGGAGGCGGGCATGAAAGCCAGAGGCACGCTGCTGAAATACCTCACCGTCTATAAGCACCTGCAAGAGTTCCTGACCATCCGCTACCATGTGAAGGACATCGCCCTGAAGGAACTTACCCCGGCGTTCATCTCCGACTTCGAGATGTTCCTGCGCACGGACAAGCACTGCTGCACCAATACCGTGTGGCTGTACGTCTGCCCTCTGAGGACGATGGTCTTCATCGCCATCAACAACGAATGGCTCACACGGGACCCGTTCCGCGAGTATGAAATCAAGAAGGAGGAAACGACACGCAGCTTCCTCACGAAAGACGAAATACGCCTGCTGATGGAAGGTAAACTGAAAAACGCCAAACAGGAACTGTACCGCGACCTCTACCTGTTCTGCGCCTTCACCGGGTTATCATTCTCGGATATGCGCAACCTCACGGAAGAGAATATCCGCACCTACTTCGACGAACACGAGTGGATAAACATCAACCGTCAGAAAACGGGCGTGGTGTCCAACATCCGCCTGCTTGACATCGCCAACCGCATAATCGGCAAATACCGGGGTCTGTGCGAGAACGGCAGGATATTCCCCGTTCCGCATTATAACACGTGCCTTGCTGGTATCCGTGCCGTCGCCAAGCGTTGCGGCATCACCAAGCATATCACCTGGCATCAGAGCCGTCATACGGCAGCGACAACGGTATTCCTCTCCAACGGCGTACCCATCGAGACGGTCAGCTCCATGCTCGGACACAAGAGCATAAAGACCACGCAGATATACGCCAAGATTACGAAAGAGAAACTCAACCAGGACATGGAAAACCTGGTGGCACGCCTGGACAAGGTGGAGGAATTCGCTGGATGTAACATTTAAAGAAGAAAAGCCATGAAACGTAATATCATTATCATAGAGGAAAAGACGGTGGCCGTAACCGGTAACGAGGTATGGATGACAGCCTGGGAGATAGCGGAACTGTTCAACGTGACGGTGACGGCGGTAACGGGGGCGATCAAGGCGATACGCAGGACCGATGTGCTGAACGATTACGAGACATGCCGCTATATCCGGCTGGACAACGGTTTTTATGCCGATGTTTACTCGCTTGAAATCATCATCCCCGTGGCTTTCCGGATGAACACCTATCCGGCACACCTGTTCCGCCGTTGGCTGGTGGACAAGGCTACGAGAAGGGAAAAGGCCCCTTCCTATATGGTGTTCGTGCCCGGCAGGAAAGACGGTTGCTGTTGAAAACCTCCGGCAAGGAAATATCAGGTATAGTAAAAACAGAAAAGGACAACCATGATAAAACGGTTGCCCTTCTCTGTTTAGCAAAATAACGCCTTACCTTAACGGCTTGCGGTAGTTCGCCTCCAGCAGTTCACGCAGCCCCGATTCGGGATAAAGCACCTTGCCTGCCAAAAGGATATAGGGCAGCATACGCCCGTTACGGTATTCCTGCAAGGTACGACGGCTCACCCGTAGCAGGTCCGCCACTTCCTTGTCCGTCAGATAACGCTCGCCGTCCAGTGGCGGGCGGTAGCTTTCCAGAAAGCCGGAGAGCCATTTGGAGCCCTTGCGCATGTTCTGCACCAGCGTGGCGAGCGGCTCGTCCTCCATCGTAAAAATTCCATTGTTCTCGTTCATAACCTTTGATTCGGATTCAGTGGATTAAAAAAACGGTCATTTCCCGGCAGGAAAAATCGTACCTACCAACGGGATGAGCCGTCTGACCTCCTCCGGCTTGTAATAGAACTTATGCCCGATTTGCGAGTGGCCGATAAAGCGCCTGTCACGCAATTTCTGCAAGGTACGCGGACTTATCCTCAACTGCGCGCAGACCTCGTCCGCCGTGAGCCACTTGTCCAGCCTCTTTCCGTCACCCTTGTGTCTGAGGGCGTCCACCTTCTCCATGAAAGCGCCGAGGCACGCCGTCATTTCATCGAAAGCCTTCTTTTCCATCGTTACTATTTCCATATATACATACTTTAGAATTTCCGACAAAGGTAACGCCGCCTGCCGGAAATTGTACCGCATCCGTCTCTTTGGCAGCTTGTTGCCCCGGTTGTCCGGGTTACGGCGACAATTTCCAGAAAATCTTGCGTGAGTCACGTAGTGAGTTGTTAAAGCCCCCTTTGCCTATTGCCGAACTTTGCCGCAGAAACAAAAGAAACGGGAAGCAACGGAAAAACAAACGGAAGGAGGAAATAGGTCATGGAACTGCTTACCAGACAGAATTTCGAGAGCTGGATGCAAAAAGTCCTCGAACGGCTTGACCGTCAGGACGAGCTGCTGCTCTCCATGAAGGCGAAGGAAAAGGAGACTTCCCTTTCCGAAAGCGTGAGGCTTTTCGACAACCAGGACTTATGTATGCTGCTCCAGATCAGCAAGCGTTCCCTGCAACGCTACCGCAGCAAAGGTGCGCTCTCCTTCAAGGTATTGGGAAAAAAGACCTATTACAGCGAGGCGGACGTGCTGAATTTTCTTTCCGAACACGTGAAAGACTTCCAGAAAGACGATGTCGAGTTCTACAAGGCTCGTATCCATAATTTCTTAAATAAATAACCCATTAAACATTATTCGAATGGCAAAGAAA
>PPYF01507078.1_pt1 | contig 17593 bp, 17 predicted proteins | sample 1559871 | NCBI WGS metagenome assembly PPYF01 (sample SAMN08240021, study PRJNA423297) | Human gut metagenome, whole genome shotgun sequencing project.
GGATCGAGTTCACCGTCACGAACCGCTCGGCGCACAAGGTCCTCGTTGACGGCGAATGGCGCGAGCCGGGCGAGGCCGTGGCCACGCTGACCACCGCATGGAACGACGAGGCCGGCGCCTACACCGCGCAGACCGCGGCCGACGCACTGCCGTACGGGACCTACGACGTGCGGGAGACGGCGACGAACGGGAGCTACCTGCTGACCGACGGCGAGCCCCGCACCTTCGAGGTCCGCACCGGCGGCGAGGTCGTGAGCGCCTCCGCGGACGGCGCCGCGCTCGAGTTTCGCGACCAGGTGGTGCGCAACGACCTCGAGCTCTCCAAGAAGAGCGAGTCCGACAACGCCGGCCTCATGGTCCCGTTCGCCATCGAGAACGCGGCCACCGGCGAGACTCACGTGCTGGTCACGGACCGCAACGGCGACGCGTCGACCGCGAGCAGCTGGAACAGGCACTCGAGGGACACCAACGCCAACGACGCCCTGCTTGGCCATGAGGGCCCGATTGCTGCCGCCGACATGGACCCGAAGGCCGGCATCTGGTTCTCGCTCGGCGAGGACGGCTCCTCGGCGCCGGTCGACGACTCGCTGGCGGCCCTGCCGTACGGCGCCTACACCATGACCGAGCTGCGCTGCGATGCCAACGAGGGCCTCGAGCTCACCACGAGGAGCTTCTGGGTCGATCGCGACTCGACGGTCGCGAAGGCCGTGTGGATGGGCCTCGACGACCAGGAGGGCCCGCGCATCTCCACCACGGCAAAGGACGGGGCGGACGGCGACAAGGACGTCTCGGCCGACGCCGAGGCCAAGGTCGTCGACACCGTCGCCTACGAGGGCCTGAAGGCCGGCGAGGAGTACGAGCTCTCGGCCACCCTCGTCGACAAGGCGACCGGCGAGCCCGTGGCCGACGCCTCGGGCGTGCCCGTGGAGGCCAAGGCCGAGTTCGCCCCCGCGCTCTCGACCGGCAGCCAGGACGTCGAGATCGCCTTCGACGCGAGCCTGCTCGGCGGCCGCGACCTGGTCGCGTTCGAGAGCCTACGCAAGGACGAGGCCGAGGTGGCGTCGCACGCGGACCTCTCCGACGAGGGCCAGACAGTCCACGTCGCCGTCGAGGTGGGCACGCAGGCGGCCGACGCCGCCGACGGCGACCAGGTCATCGAGGCCGGCAAGGCCAAGGTCATCGACACGGTGGCCTACAAGGGCCTCGTCCCCGGCGAGACCTACATCGCCGTGGGCACGCTCATGGACAAGGGCACCGGAGAGCCGTTCCTCGACAAGGACGGCAACGAGGTGACCGCGCGCACGCCCTTCGAGCCCGAGGCGCCCTCCGGCACCGTCGAGGTGACCTTCGAGTTCGACACCGAGGGCCTGGCCGAGGGAGACGAGCTCGTCGTCTTCGAGAAGGTCCTGGACTCCGCCGGCAACGTCGTTGCAACCCACGAGGACATCGACTCCGCCGAGCAGAGCGTCGTCGTGGACAACCCCGACACGCCCGAGGTCCCCGAGGAGCCCTACGCCAAGACCGGGGCCGACGCCCCCGACGGCACCGGCTACGCCGTGGCCGCGGGCATCGCTCTGGCAGCTGCGGCGGGTGCGGGCGGAGCGCTCGCGTACCGCAAGCGCAAGACGGCCGGCGCAAGCAAGGACACGGCAGCCGAAGAGCCTGCCGAAGAGCCGGAAGAGTAGCGGCGCCGCATCGATACCGAACCGGAGGCCCTGGGCGCTCGCCCGGGGCCTCCCCTGCGAACGGGGGAGGACATGAACAAAGGGAAAGCTGCCACGGCGCTCGCCATTGCCGTGGCGTTGCTGGCGATGGGGGCGCTCGCCGTCCTGCCGCTGCCCGAGAGGAACCCGTACGAGGTGCACGAGGTGCCTACTGCGGAAGAGGACGCGACAATGGAGGCTCAAGAGACGGGAGGCGGCATCGACTGGGACGCCCTTCCCGCCTCCGTCGTCGCTTGGGTGCGCGTGCCGGGCACGACCGTCGACTACCCGATCGTCCAGGGCCGGACTGAATCGCCCGACTTCTACCTCACGCACGACGCCGGCGGCGAAAGATCCGCGTGGGGCGCTCCCTACATAGACGCCGGGTGCGCGCAGGGCGCCGAGAGCCCGCTCGTCATCGTCTACGGGCACCACATGTCCGACGGCACCATGTTCGCGCCGCTCGCGCAGTACTCGTCGCGCGACTTCGCCGAGGGGCACCGCACCATCCGGGTCTACACCCGCGAGAAGGCGATCGAGCTCGAGGTCTTCGCGGCCGACGTGGTCGACGCGAGCTCGGAGGGCAAGCGGACCGACTTCGCAGACGCGGCGGCGCTCGCCGCCTACCTCGGGGACAAATTGTCCCGGTGCGAGGTCGTCCTGGAAGAGCCTTCGGACGTCGCGCAGGCCTGGGCCTTCGTGACGTGCAGCTACCAGACGAGCAACTCGCGCACCGTCGTCTACGCGAAGGAGGTGGAAGGATGGGATTCGCGCCCTTCGGAATAGGGCTCCTCATGGGGCTCCTCACGCTCACGGCCTACGCCTGCTGCGCAGCCGGCGATGACGACCGGGACTAGCTGCCGAAAAACGAAATCGCAACCGAACAGAACGATCAAGCCCCTCGCTCCGATGGTCGGACGAGGGGCTTGCGCATAGTGGGATAATGAAGAGCGAGTGAGACGCGTCGTGTGTGCCGTGTTGCATCGGTTGCGCACGAGCGCCTTACATAAGGTTCGTTTACGTCAGGAGATACAGAATGGCGCTCAAGTTCGATCTCGGGGAAGCTCTGTCCCAAGCTGCCCACGCCGCAGGAGAGATGGCAAAAGGCGCATCGGCGACCGTCGAGTCCGCCGCCAAGGGCGTCGCGAATGCGGCCGAGAACGCGGGGAACGCCATCGTCGATACGGCCGCCTCGGCATCCGAAGCCGTCGGAAGCGCCATGTGCTCGGCTGCGGAAGGCGTGTCGAGCGCCGGCGAGCAGATCGCGTCGTCCGATGCGGGCAAGGCGATCGCAGGGGCTGCGAACGCGGTGGGCGGAATCGCCGTCGGCGCCGCAATGGGTTTGGCCCAGGGAGCGTCGTCCCTTGCGTCCGGCGCTGCGTCGACCGTCGAGGGCGGCATCAACGCCATCAAGGAGAACTCGTTCTCCGCGCGACTCCGCAAGGCACGCATCAAGGGGTTCCGTGACGGCATCAAGCAGGGGGCCTACCTTGCGGGCGAGAAGCGGCACAACTTCATCTACGCCTACGTGGCGACGCTCTGCTTCCTGATGCGCTGCGACGGCGACTTCTCCCAAGAGGAGCGGGAGTGGCTCGAGGACGGCCTCGACTACCTCAAGCTGGACGGCGGCCTCCCGGACGACGTGAAGGCGAGGGTGCAGGCGATCGCGGACGACGAGGACCTGTCCTTCGACCGGGTCAAGGACTGCCTAGACAACGTGAGCATCGTGTCGCTGGGCTCCATCGCCGAGCAGCTGCAGGTCGCCGCGGCCTCGGACGGTCAGGTGACGGAGGAAGAGGAGCACGCCTGCAGGCTCTTCGCCGACTACATGGCGGCGAGGGCTGCATGCGTGGCCGTTGACGAGGGCTGGGCCGAGCAGGCGGTCGAGAAGTCCGTCCGCGAGTACGGCGAGAATCTCGAGCGCATTGACCGCGAGTTCAAGGAGCGGACGAGGCTGCAGGACGCCGACGCGGCCTTCGTCGTCGCCGCGACCATGCTCCAGGTCGCCCGCGTGCTCGTCATCAACTCCCTGACGGAGGTCGAGCGGGCGGGAGCGGGCAACGCCAAGGAGGACGCCCTGCACAGCTTCCAGGACCGCGTTTTCTCCGGCTTCGGCGATGGGGATCCGGCGGAATCGGGCCGCCTGTTCGCCTCCAAGAGCCACATCCTCTCCTCGCGAGGCGTGCCGTACGACGCGACGCGCTACGAGGCTGAGAACTTCAAGGTGTTCAAGGGGGCGAACCACCGGTTCGCGACCCTCGGCCACGACCCGGTGCTCGGCCTCGTGTTCGGGACCTCAAACATCATGACCAACAGCATCACCTGCGTTAAGGACGCCAACGTCTTCGGGATCGGCGCGCGGATCCCCGCGACCTACTCGGTCTCCTACGACGCCTTCGGGAAGAACCCGCTGATCGGGGCGCCCGCCGGGACCGTGGAGATGCTGGTCGCGGCGGGAAGGCGCGTCGTGAGCGAGCCGGATGCCGCCGCAGCGGCCCTGGTCAAGCAGCTGATCCACATCGGCACGGACCTCTACACGCCGTGCGGGATACAGGTCCCGTTCGCCAACCTCGTTCTCGACAAGGCGCACACCGAGGCCCTCACCAAATACGTCAGCACTGGCGACGTATTGAAAGTCGGCATGCAGGCGGGCATGACGGTGCTCATCAACTGGCTGATAGCGGCGCTCCACGGCTGCTCGCTGATATTCAAGGACGACGGGTCGGACTACTGCACCGAGATGTACCAGGCGCGCACCAAGAAGATCATCCTCATCTCCGACACCATCGCGACCTCGAGCAGCGTCGTGCAGGCATCGATCACGAAGAACCCCAAGTGCCTCGACCTCGGAGGCGCGGCGGTGCTCGTCTACCGACTGTTCTCGGATGCTCGTTTCGTCGCGAGGCTCAAAGAGGAGTACGTGCAATCGGAGCTCGACAAGATCTACGATGAACGGGCCAAGCGGTTGCTTTGAGGTCTTACAGGAATGATTCAACCACTAAAAAGAAGCAGGAGAAGAGATAATGGCCATATGCGACTCGTGTAAAGGCAACAGCATCCTCCCAGAACATTACGGGGCTTTGACCCTTTGCAAAAAGTGCTCCATGAAGATACTCGCTCCAACGTGGAAGAACAAAATATACTCGACGAACGAAGAGGTTCACGAGCAGCGAGAGAAGACGCTTGCTCGAGCCGTTTCCGCTGGTTTTCCTTCAGATGCTATTACTAAGCTGGGATCCTACTTTGACGGCTTGATAATTCCCGGTCTCTTTAAGATCTTTGATGGCGGCAACGATCAAGGGCTAGTCGTCAAAGACGAGTCGGTCATTATCGTCACTGAAGATGATTTCGATCCAAGCGACGCCCGCAAGCAATTGGGGTTGATAGCGAGCGGGCGACGCGGCCTTTCAATCGACGAAGACGATAACGTCGACGCTTTTGATGCCGCCAATCTTGCAAAAATAGCTCTGGGAGCTTTCTCGAGTGGCGGATCGTTAGGGAAAATAGCCATGCGCGCTGGAGCGGAAATAGCCGGCGAAGTGATATCGAAGTCGAATCGGCCAACAATAGACGACCTGCCTGTGCTTCCGCAATTCGACGTCCCCTTTGGCGAGCAAACGGTTCGATACAAAGACGTTGACGATTTTGAGTTCTACATCCCAGAAGGAGAGGAGAACCTCGGTTTTCTCCTTTTCACGACAGCGGTATCCAGAAAGCAGAAAAAAATAGTCTTCTCTTTCGATCCAGGGGAGAACAGGAAGCAAGCCGCCATAGAGATAGCTCGATTCATCGAAAGCAAACTCGATGACAAGGCGGCTGAAGCGGAAGAGCAAGAGGAATCCATGCGCACGGCGAACAGCCCCTCGCGTCAGGCCGATGCTTTATCTGCGCCAGATGAGCTACTAAAATGGAAACAGCTTCTCGACGCAGGCGCCATAACAAATGAGGATTACGCCGCGAAGAAGAAACAGCTTCTCGGTTTGTGAGTCGTTGCCGGCAATTCCGCTACGCAAGCGTGTTTCACATCACCCACTTGAACACGGCGCGGAACAGCCAGACGAAAAAGCCCAGCGTGACCTTTAGCGCCGCCATGAGGAACCTACCAAGCCTCTTCATCGACGTCACCCCAATCTTCCTTTACCTTGCGGGCGCCCTCCTCGGCGCCCTCTTCCTTCTCTTGCGCGAGCAGCCTCGCCAGCTCGTCTGGCACGCCCGGGACCTCCGCCCTCCCCAGCGCGCGCTGCAGGTCCCTTATCTGCGATTTCAGCGGTTTTGAGGGAGGGCCCACGTGCTCGCGGTAGCAAGCGCAAATTGCAGCCGCGTCGCACAGGTAGCCCCGCACCCGGGCGAACGCCTCGTCGCCGTCGAGCAGGACGCGGCGGGCGCGCCCAAGCTCCGCCTCCGAGGCCAGCATGAAGCGCCACCCGCGGGACCTGCGCGCGGCCGGGATGCCGTCCGCGGGCGCGTCGGCACGCCAGTCGTCGCGCACCTGGTGCCAGTTCGCCGTGAGCCAGAGCCCCTTCTCGGGCTCCTCGCGCATCTCGAGCTCGAACTCCGTGAGCATGTTCGCGCCGGAGAACGGCGACCCCTCCGTGAACGAGAGCGTGTCGAACAGCGTCGTCCTGCCGCCCTCATACTCTATCCTCACCATCATCTCCGGCCCCTCTCCCTGCGCTGGTCCTGCTGAGCCCGCTGCCGCTCGGCGGCGAGGATTCGCTGTTGCTCGTCCTCGCGACGGCCGTCGCGAGAGTTTCCTTCGGCAGCGCCGCGCCCGCGATCGTCCCCGTAGCGGGTCTTGAGCGGCATGAGCCCGTTCATCGCCATGTAATCGCGCGCAGCCTCGAGGCGGCGGTACCCCTCGCCGCCCGCCTGGCCGCGGCGCTCCAGCGTCGCCATCCTGAGCCCGAACTCCTCGATGGACTCGACGTCGAACTTCGCACAGGTCTCGAGCGCCGAGGAGAGCTTGCTCAGCTCCGAGAGGTCGTTGAGCTCGAGGGCGCGCTCAGCGGCCTCGCGAATGCGCGCGGTGCTCGCGTCCGTGGGACGGTAGGCGCCCTCGCGCTCGAAGCGCCGGCGGAGCATCTCCTTGCCGTAGACGAACCCAAGACGCTCGCCGCTAACCCTCTTGGACGGCTCCTCGACAAGGCTGAACACCCAGTCGTCCCGCCGCGCCTTGGCCGAGTTGTCGGCGACGTGCACGCCCAGGGCGTCGAGGATGCCGAGGAACTCCGCCTCGTCGCGCGCCGTGGTCTTGGCGAGTGCGACGCGGGCGCGGATGTCGCCGACCCACGAGTAGCCGCCCGAGCGCATGATCTCCTTCTCGGCCCTTCCAAGGTAGACGTTCCTGCGGCTCCTGGGCCCGCCCGCGCCGGCCCGCCCGCGTGCCCTCGAGGGCGATACGGGCGACCTGTCGTTGGAGAGCCCGGACAGCCCGCGCGCTCGCGCCATGTCCTGCAGGTCTCGGTTGAGGTCCTCCGGGTGCTGGGTCTGCATGCGGTAGCCGGTACGGAGGTTCGCGTTGTTCACGACGATGTGCGCGTGCGGTATGCCGCGGGCGTTGTCGTCGTGGTAGACGATGGCGATCTCGTGGTCGCCGAAGTGCTTGAGCGCCCACGAGCACGCGAGCTCCCGCAGAGCGGCCAGGTCGATGTCGTCACCGGGGTCCGGCGAGAGCACGAAGTGCTTGAACGTGCGCGCGGGCTTGCCCCTCCATGAGGCGTCCGTGCCGAACGCGGCGCGCGTGGCGTCCATCTCGGCGTCCCAGGCGCAGGCCTCCTTGGCGGCTTCTCCCAGAGCGCCGGCGTCGCGCTCGTCGTAGCTCAGGTTGAACAGGTCTCGCGCCAGGGCGCGGCCTCCCTTCTCGAGGTAGCGGCGGATGCCACCCGTCGAGCCGTGGCCGCTTATCGGCTTCAGGATCGGCATGGCGAGCCCTCCACGAGCGAGTCGGCGCCGATGCGCCCGAGCTCGGCCGCCATCTCGCGGGCCGCGCCGTTCACGTCGGCGAGCTCGTGCTCGATCGTTGGGATGCTCTCCGCGACGAGGTCCCGGTCGACGTGCCCGTGGCGGGCGTGGAAGTTGATGAGGTTCATCGCGTGCACTGCCTGGTTGTAGTGGTAGCCCCACTTCGTGAGCTCCCGAGACATCGACCAAAGGGCCCTGCGGTCCACGAGTATGCGGTGCTCGTCTCCCGCGTTGGCATCCGTCGACAGCGGTATGCGAACGAGGTAGCGCAGGTACTCCGACTTGCTGAGGCCGGCGCGCTCGCACCGCTCGCAAAGCGCGTCGTAGTCGCTTCCCTCCATGCGGAACGTGACTCGACGCTCCTTGCCTTTGGCGGCGTCGGCTTCCTCTTTCATGGCGGATTCCTTTCCTCGGGCCCGCCGTGCGGCGGGCGCGTTTCTCTAGGGGCGCGGGGGATCCCCCGCAGGCGGCGGCCCGGCTCGGGCGCCGCCTCTGGGACCGGGCCTCGCGAAAGCGGGCTCTTAAACGGCCCGCGGCATGACGGGTCCGAGGCCGCCCGGTCCCCAAGTGCTATGGACGCCCGACCGAAGTGTCGGACGCCATAGGCTACTTGCTGGATTTCGGGCCTGAGGCCCTTCTGCGACGCTTTCGGGCATCGGTGCCCGCCTCCGCGTACGGCGCGGTCATGAGCGCCATTTCACGCAGCAGCGAGAGGTCGGCCGCGCTCGGGCTCTCGGGCGGGCTCTCGAGGAAATCGGCGACGAGCCTCGCTGCCTTGGAGATGCGCCCGTCGGGGCCGGCCTGCGTTTTGCTCTCGCTCCTCACGTAGTCGGAGAGCTCCCGCTTGGTGCGCCGCCAGGGCTCCATTGCGGCGTGCATCTCCGCCTGGCGCTCCTTCGGCATGCCCGCGAGCGAGCGCACCGCCTCGGCGCTGAGGTTGCCGCGATCGGCCTCGGCGGCCCACTCGGGCGAGAGGTCCTCGGCAATCCGGCGGGCCAGCCTCTCCTCACGCGCAATGGTCTTGCCGGAGACCTTGCGGCCCGTCTGCCGCTCGATGATGGCGGCCTTCACGTCGTCGACGCGCATGCCGGAGAGCGAGGGGTCCTCGGAGCGCAGGCGCACGGCGTCGCCCCTGAGCGCCTCGGTCGCGGCGGCGCGCTCGGTCACGGTGAGCGCGCGGGTGAAGTAGTTCGCTGCGTGGAGCAGCGTCACCGCCCGCTCGTCGTCGATGCCCTCTATCACGCGGCAGGGCATCCTCTCGTAAGCGGGGTCGTCCTTCGCGAGCAGCGCGTAGGCGGCCTTGCGCCGATGCCCGGAGACCATCTGCCACGAGCCGTCGCCGACCTTTCGCACGAGCGGCAGGTCGGTGAGGCCGTCCTCGCGTATGGACTCGGCGAGCTCAGCTATCCCAGCAGGGTCCATAGAGTACGCGGCGTTCGCCGGGTGGTCGGCGATGTCGGCCACCGCGATCTCGGACACCGGGTAGCGCCCGCGGGTGCGCGACGCGCCGTCGAGAAGCCCCGTGATGGTGAAGCCCGCGGCCACCTGCCTAGGCGAGTTCACGGCACACCTCGTCTGCGAGCGCCTTGTAGTCGCGCGCGGGGCGGCTCCCCGGCTCGAAGGCGGCCACCGGCTTCCACTGCCAGCTGCCCTCGCAGACCTTGCTGCTCGCGTGGATGACCGTCTCGAACTGCTCGTCCGGGAAGAACCCGTCGAGCACGGCCGCGCCCGTGGCCTCGGCGTTGGTCATGCGGCCGGGCACGCAGGTGCGCAGTATCTTCCAGCGGGGCGTGGGCATGCGCAGAGCGTCGGCGATGGAGCGCGTCGCCTCGACGGTGAGCGCCGTGCCGCGCATCACGGTGGAGTCGAGCTTCACGGGGATGACGACCATGCCGCCCTCCGCCGCGGCGAGGTAGGCGTTGAAGGCGAGCCTGCGCATCACGGGACTGCAGTCGATGAGGCAGACGTCGTAGGAGCCCGAGGCGTCGTCGAGGGCGAACTTGAGTCGCTGCTCGCGCAGGAGCATCTCGTTCTGGTCGACGAGGTCGATGGTCGAGGCCACCACGTCGAGGTTCTCCCCGGCAGCGTAGGCGACCTCCTCCACGGGCGCGCCGCCGTAGAGCAGCTCGACCGACGTGCGCCGCTCGGAGACGGCCCGGTCGTAGAGGCCGAAGAAGTCTGTGGCAGACGCCTGCGGGTCGAGGTCGACAAGCAGGGTCCGAAGGCCCCTGGCGGCGAAGATCGCCGCCAGGTTCACGGCGGTCGTCGTCTTGCCGACGCCGCCCTTGTAGTTGGAAATGGCTATCGTGCGCATGGGTCGCGTCCTCTCTAGCGTGGGGCGCGCCTCGCCGCCATCGGTCCGGCGCGCCCCGAGTCTCGGAGCGTCGGGACAAAACCGTACGGTTTTGTCCGACAAACGGAGTGTACCATGAAATCGTACGGATATGTACGCTTTCATGGTACAGGGGCCGGATTTCGGGGAAACCTGGCCCCGGGAGCCCGGGGCCAGGCGCGCCGCCTAGGAGAGCGGCTCCATCTCGCCGAAGCAGTTGACGTGATATCTGTAGGTTGTTTTGTTCATGACGTTCACCTTGTCTTTCTGATTCATATGCCCAGCTCAGGGCATGTTTCAAACGTGTTCTTATTAATACCTTCGAGCGGCGGCTCCCGCTCTTATCTTCTAGATTGTGTCCGAGGCGCAAGGTCGCGGTCACCCCAGCTCCAACCTGGGCAAACGGACGGGCCAGCGTCTAAGACACCCGTACGACAGGAAGGAGCAACATGGAGCTGCACACAGTCGCCGTGCACGGAAGCCCGCGCGTCGTCCTCTTGGACGATCGCATGGCCCCCGTGCGGCCCGTCTTCAGGTACCTCGAGTTCCTGAGGCTGAAGAACCGGGCCCCCAGCACTCTCGCGTCCTACGCACAGGACCTCAAAACCTACTGGGTCTTCCTTTCCCAGAAGGGCTACGCCTACGACGAGGCAACCCCCGCCACCATCAACGAGTACAAGGCCTATTTGCAGTCAAATGACCCCGACGCCCTCGTCCTCTACCTGGAGAGCGTGCACTGCGGGTCGACCATCAACAGGATGCTCAGCACGCTCAAGGGCTTCTATGGCTGGTGCGAGCTACTGGGGGCCGTCGAACTCAACCCCGTTCTCTCCCAGGCGGTGGCTATGCCGCCCGGCATGCACAAGGGCATGCTCCACCACGCTCGCAGAGACAGCAGGACCGTCCAGGGCGTCTTCAAGGTCAAAGAGAGCCCCAGGCGCGTCCGCATCGTCACCGACGAGGAGATGTCCACCATACTGGACGCCGCCAATAGCGAACGCGACAAGCTCCTGCTCTCGCTGCTGTACATGACCGGCGCCAGGATCCAGGAGGCCCTCGACCTCCAGATCGGCTCCATACCCATTCCCGACCAGTTCGCCCCCGTCTCCGTCGTAGAAAACATCAAGTCAAAGGGGAGGCGGCGCGACCTGTACGTCCCGCTCAGGTGCCTGGAGCTCATCGACGCCTACATAATCGGCGGGAGAGCCGACATCGCTACCGACCACGACTTCCTGTTCGTGGCCGACCACGGGCCGTGGCGCGGGCGCAAGCTTACCTACAACGCCGCCTACGACTCCCTGACCCGCATACGCGAGAAGACGGGCATATCGTTCGGCTTCCACGATCTGAGGCACACGTTCAACACGAACCTAGCCGAGGCGGGCGTCGACGTCGCGGTGAGGCAGCTCCTCTTGGGGCATGCCCACGCGTCCACCACCGATCGCTACACCCACCTCTCCAGCAAGCGCGCCTGCGAGGCGTTGGAATCCTACTGGGAGAGGAGCGTGATGTCATGCCCGCAGAGCTGATTCCCTCGAGGACCAGGCCGAGGAGCGGCCAATGGGTTCTCGTCGAGACGAGGCCGGAATCCGCGTCCTGCGGCAAGAGGTTCGGGTTCACCCTTGACCAGCTGCCCGACCAGGTCAGGCGCGCCGTCGGAGACTATGCATGGACGTGTTACACGGCCAGGACCGTGAGCGCGAGAAGCGTAGCCACTCACTGCAGGAACGCCCGCTACTTCGCAGACTACCTGAAGCTGAGCGGCGTCGACGACCTGCGCGACCTAACCCCCCAGCTAATGGATGGCTTCCGCTCCTACCTTGCGTCCGCGATTTCCTACAGGGAGGGCAGGCCCCTGGGCTACAGGAGCCAATACAGCATATTCAAGGACATCAGGAGCATCGTCTGCTGGCTCCAGGTGAACAGGCCCGAGAGCATCGCGCAGACGGCCCTGTACGAGGGCTGCGAGTTCCTCGGCATCAACCAGACCCGCGACATCGATTACCTGCCCGACGACGTGGTCGCCCAAGTCAACGCAGCCCTTCCGAACGAGAAGAACGAGATCTTGCGCAACGCCATACTCATCCTCGAGAGCACGGGCATGCGCGCCAGCGAGCTCGAGAACCTCAGGGTAGACTGCGTGAGAAAGCACCCCGTCAACGGGCACATGATCGAGTGGTTCGACCTCAAGAACGGCGTTCAGAGGAAGCCGATCCCGGCGTCCCCGCAGTGCGTCGCGGCCGTCTCCCGGATCGCCGAGCTGACCGAGGAGGCCCGCAGGGAGATGCCGGAGAAGGACCGTGGCTTCCTGATGGTCTTCAAGGACCCCCACCGCTCGTACGCATGCAAGCGCATACGGTCACATCTCATGAGGGCCTGGCTCAAGAGGTTCGCGGAGAGGCACGAGATCAGGGAGCAAGACGGCAGCATCGCCAGCCTCACCGTTCACTCCTTCAGACGCACGCTCGCCACCGACATGGTTTCCAAGGGTGTCGACCTAGTCGTCGTGAAGGAGGTTATGGGCCACGCCTTCGCCTCCACCACCAAGGGCTACTACGCCAAAGTGAAGGACCCCGCCATGGCGAAGGCCTTCTCCGAGCTGCGGCCGGTGGGCGCGAGGCCGACCGATGCCCTGACGGCGGAAGAGCGTGCGTGGCTCGCCGAGAACGGCGACACGAAGGCCCTCCTCTCGGACGGGTACTGCGCGAAGCCGTTTGGCGACGGCGAGGTCTGCAGCAGGCTCATGCAGTCAGGCCGATGCCTGACCTGCGCGAGGTTCGTTACCACGCCGGAGTTTCTGGATGCCCACAGGGAGCGGTTGGCCGGCATCAGGGCCGACATGGAGGCGGGCGCCGCCTACGGCGAGCACTACCGCCAGCACCTCCAGGCGACAGCCGATCTGCTAGAGGCCCTGATAAGGCAACTGGAGGCGATGTAGATGGAAGCCATCGCAATTGACATCCTGCCGGCGCAGAAGAACGAGAGAGCCGAGACCGGGTGGAACCCGGAGGTCGGGAGATCGCGGTTCCGCGACGACGTATGGGACCTGACGGACCTTACGCCCGACTGGGTCCAAGACCATCGCAGGAAGATAGACTTCACCGCCGTTGCCGAGCCCGGGCTCCGGGAAGTATGGCGGCACTACGCCTACTGGAAGCTCGGACGCGTCAAGGCATCAACCGTAACGTCGATGAGGAGCAGCATCTTGAGACTCTTCGGATACTGCACCGTGATGGGTGCGGACAGGCTATCGGACCTCGACGAGCACGACATACTTGGCCTGCCCCTCTGGCTTTCCTCCTGCGGAATCGAGCCAGCCACCCAGGTTCACGTTCTCCAAGTGGCAGACGAGATCATAAGAATCGGCCAGTTGCGGGGCTGGGACGTTCCCGAAAGCGTCAACATGGCCGCAGTAAAGGCCCGGCCCGAGTGGCCAAAGGGGGACCCGCCCCACAAGAAGACCAAGGTGATACCGGACGACACCATGGAGCGCGTTCTCGAGTGCGCCCTCATGGAGGAAGACGCGATAAACAAATCCTTGATAATCATCCTCAGCCAGACAGGGCTAAGAGCCAGCGAGGTCGTCACGATAGAGAGGGGCTGCATAGAGCAGGCGCCCGCCGGCATGCACACCATGGAGGTGCTGATCTCAAAGACCGTCAAGCAGGGCCCAACCCCGCACAGGATACTGGTCAACAGCCTTGTCGTCGACGCGGTGAGGGAGCTCGAGAAGCGAAATCCCGCTTCCGAGGGCCCGCTGTTCGTGCGTCCTGTCAGGGGCAAGGTAAAGAGAATGACGGCGTCCGACGTCGCGAACAGGTTGAAGAGCTTCTGCCTGCGCTGGTCGATAACCGATGCCGACGGCAAGCCCGCCATACACCCCCACATGTTCAGGACCACGTTCGTGCGGTCGCTGGTCATGCAGGGCATCCCCCTGGCGTTCATCATGGAACACTACGCCCACGTCTCCATAGACATGACGGCGCACTACCTTCAGCTCAGCCGAGAGGACCTGCGCAGCGCATGGGGCAAAGCGATACTGTCGCCCGACTCCACGATTGCCGGCAAGCGGGCGAGGCAGATAAGGGCCGCGGTGGCCAAAGAGCTCAAGGCCAGGGCCGAGGAGAGCGTCGAGGACGTCATTGCCTCCCTTGCGGACTCCATGAGCTTCAACCCGCTGCCGACGGGCGTCTGCCTGTACGACCTGCGCCGCGGCCCCTGCTCGAAGGGTGAGAGCTGCTTTTTCTACAATTGCCCGAACTACGTGACCGAGAAGCGCTTCTACCCCGTCCTCAAGCGAGAGCTCGACCTCATCGAAGAGGAGATGTCTCGCCTGAAGGCGCTGGGGCGGGAGCGAGAATGGCAACGCCAGTACGCGAAGCGCGCTCATCTTGAGCCCCTCGTCAGAGATTTGGAGGAAAAGATCAATGGGCAATAGAAACACCGAGGGCATCAGGGCGCACGCCGCATCGAGGGCCGAAGAGACCAGGACCAGAGCCGAAGCCGCCATAGAGACCCTCAAAGGCCGAGGCGAGAGGATAACCTTTGCCGCCGTTGCCAGGGAGTCGGGCCTGAGCAGGTCGTCTTTGTACAGCAATGATTATGTCAAGGTGCGTATCCAGAGTCTTCAGGCACTCGAAGCCGTCCCCGACCGAGCATCAAAGAAATCCCGAGGAGACGGTTCACGGCGGCTGACCGAGCTCGCGGACAGAGTCAGAGAGCTGGAGGAGCAGAAGCTGATGCTCGTGGCCCAGCTGGCCGAGATGGAGCTTCTCAGGATGGAGAACGAGGAACTCAAGCGAGTTGCGAAATCGAGGTCGACTCCACAGGCCCCGAATGTGATCACAATGCGCTAAGGCGGCACGTGCTGGACGCTTTCGAGCGTCCAGCACGTGTTTGCGCAAATGGCAAACGTCTTAGACACATGAACCCCAAGCGTTGATGTGGTGGCGCAGGAGTGCTCGGTTCTCCTTGACGACCATCATCGCCACCTCGTCGAAGCGGACCGGAGTGTCGGCGTAGTCGTCGCTGTTGCCGGCGAGCCACGTCGCCGCCAGCGCCTCGCGCAGCCCGCGCGCCCTGTGGGCCTCGGGGAAGCCGTCCGTCCCGATGCGGACCGTGGCGTCGATGAAGACCAGGGTCCCGTCCTCGTCCACCGCCACGAGGTCGATCCCGCCGATGCCCTCGGGCCCCTGCCAGGCCTCGTCGACGATCTCGTAGCCCTTGCGCTCGAGGAAGGTCCTGACCGCGCCCATCGCCTTTTCCTTCATGTCGTTCATGTCTTGCTCCTTAGACTCTGAGGCCCGCCCCTGTGGCGTGCCTTGCGCCGCGTGAGTCGCATGCAGCGCGGGCGTGCCTGCAAGGGAGGAAGCGAAGTCGGGCGTGGTTATAGAAGTCTCCCGACGGCAGTTTTTCGCGTTGTTCGCGCGCGGAGCGCATGGGGCGAAGAACCCGAAAAAGTGTCGCGGCCCTTGCTGGCCGCCCGCCGGCGTGCGACCCTGCGCGTCCAAGGAGCGCCAGGGCGGGTTTCGGATCGGAGGGGCGGAGGCGTGCGGTACGGAATCGGGCATAGACGCCGGGGCTTCCGGACATGGGATGAGATCTGTCGGCGATTGCTGGGGCGCTCGCGAGGGTTTACGTCGGGACGTCGCGTCGAGGGCGGAGGCGCGTTTCCGAGTCGCGGCGCCGCTACCCTAATCGGGACGGCCTCTCCCGTGCCGATTAGGGCCGATATGCGCACGGGACCGCTGGTGGCGAGGCGGCTCTCCATGCGGAGCGGCTACGGTGCTGCGCAGCACGTCCGTCGGAAGAAGGAGGACGGCTGATGATGGGCATCAACGAGAAGGACGAGCGTCGCGAGCTGCTCGACGCGGTGGCAGATGCGGAAAGGCTGGCGACGGGGCTTGACCAGCTGCTCGAGTCCATGGCGCACGCCGACCAGCTGGACCCGCTCGACGTCGAGGGCATAGTGGCCCTGAGGTCGATAAGCGAGAGATGCGCCGAGCGCATCGGCGAGGCCGCGCGCATCCTGGAGGCGCAGAACGAGGTCTTTTATGCCGAGGGGCAAGAGCCTGTTCTCAACACCGTCCGTCAAAAAGGAACGCTCCGCTCTCGGCGGGAAGGCCGTCGCGTTGCCCGCCCCGCCTCTTCGATTCCGGCAGGCGCCCGGAATTGGGGCGCCCTTGATCAGCTTAGCCCGTTGATGGTCTCCTCGAGCTCCGCCATGTAGGCGACTATCTCATCGATGCTCGGGTAGCTGCCGAACAGCATCGGCCTCATCGAGGCGTAATCGGCCGCCAGCTCGTCGAGCCTGCCCTTTGGAGGGGCGAGCCTGAGCGTGCCGGGCCTCGCATCGGCCAGCTTGGCCCACGGCGTGCGGTAGAACTTCTCTTTGAACCTGACGACCTGTTCGAGGAGGCCGGGCTGCGCTACGGCGCGGCCGAGCACGAACGAGTGGCCGAGGCGGTACATGTCGTAGTAATGGCGGGAGTAGCGCCTGGGCATAGCCTTGCCCTCGGGCCTGTTGGCCTCCTGGTGCAGGATGGTGGCCTTCTCCCAGAACGTGCGCTCGGGGCTCGCGGTGCGCACCGTGGTAGACAGCTCGGGCCCGAACGGAACCACGTCCGCCGCGTACGGGGTTATCGCCGCCTCCTCGGAGGGCGACCATGCCGCCATGGGTCCTATCTCCAGCTTGATGGTGTCGAGCGTGCCCGCCGACTCGTAGGAGCGCGGGTAGTCGAAGTACACGGTCTCCTCCTCGGCCCCGCACCTAACGGACGCTTCGGTGCCGAGGGACTCGGAGAGCGTAGCCCTGAGCTTCGGGGCAAAGGCGTCGGCCAGGAAGGCGTTCGTGCGCTCGATGCTGTCGGCCTTGAACCGCTCCTGCGCCGAGTTGCTGCGCGGCTCCCACGGTTCGTCCTCGCCGTAGCCCAGGAGTCGCCAATCGAGTATGAGGTCGATGTCCTCCGAGAAGCGCTCGATGAGCCCGAAAGCCTTCGACAGGCTCGTGCCGCCCTTGAACACCATGGACTCGGCGAAGCCGCTTCTGTGGAAAAGGTGGTCCAAGGTGTAGCACACCCAGAAGTCCTTTTCGACGACGGCCGGCGCAAGCGCCATCCTCTGCGCGGCGGCCTCGAAGACCAGTCTGCGCTCGCCGGTCGAGGCCCTAGCGATCCTGTCCATGCTTCGCCTCCCATATCTTCTTCGCGGCGTCGGCGACCCAGGAGGTGAGCCCCGCCGACTCTTCCAGGAACGCGCCGGCCTGCTCTTCCGTGAGGTTGCGCGCGAGCGTTCCGATTTCCTCGTCGCCCACGTTCTCGCGTCCGAGCGCCTTGAGGGCCTGCACGATGGTGCAGGTGATCTGCGAGCAGTCGAGCAGGTCGCGGTTGGCGCGGTGCCGGAGCTCGATATCGTACGGCCCGTACTCGTAGCGCTTGTACGGACCGCTGCTGACGTAGACGAGCTTTGCGGGCACCTGCGTGTCGAGGCCCAGCGCATTGAGCGCCGCGTCGCCGGACGGTGCGACGATCCACTTGTTGGCACGGGCGACGGCGCGCACGACCTCGTCGGCGCTGGCCGGCACCTCGGTGCCCATGAG
>PPYF01129994.1_pt1 | contig 17588 bp, 13 predicted proteins | sample 1559871 | NCBI WGS metagenome assembly PPYF01 (sample SAMN08240021, study PRJNA423297) | Human gut metagenome, whole genome shotgun sequencing project.
GTCGAACTCCGTGTTGGCAGTGCCGCCTGCGAAGCCAGGCACCACCACGTGTCCGGTAATGGCATGGGGGTCGGCGCGCAGGGCGTGGAGGTTGGGCAGGGGATCGTCCTCCGCTGTGTAGGCAAAGGCGTCATCGTCGGTGATGTCGGAGAAGGCCTCGTTCATCACCATGATGACGTTGACCTCCTGGCCCAGGCCGGTGACCTCTCCGGTCTCCCAGGAGGCCGCCTCCCCCTTGTCAAAGCCCTCGGGCTTGTCGATGGGGTAGGTGGTGAACTGATGGCAGAAGCAGTAGGGGAAGCCCAACTCGTTGAAGACAGAGGGAATATAGTAGGCGTTGGACACCCGGAAAGAATTGTAGAGGCCGTCGGAGGCGTATACTGTCAAAATAAGGCCAACCAGGACCGCCATGCTGGCAGCGGCCCCCAGGATCCGACCCAGCCAACCCCGCAGCCGGGCAACGGGGAAGGGCTTGCCGCCGATGACTAGGCCCAGTGCCGCCAGCACCAGGGATCCCAGCACCACCAGGGCAATGGCTCCCCAGGGGTAGTTGATGTCGTAGGTGCCCATGGCGCTGCCCACTTCTTTCAGCAGGGCAAAGTCCCGGGGGAACACCGGCTCATCCCGCACCTCTATTTTGATGCGGTTGGCAATGGAGAGGGCACATACGGCGAAGTTTACCACCGCCGCGCCGTAAAAGACATTGCGCAGCAGGAAGGACACGGCCAGCAGCAAAAGGCCGATGGGCAGGGCGTTGAGGATGATCAGCAGAGGCTGGCCCCGGAATACCGCCAGGACGCTGCGCAGGGCGTTGGGCTGGCACCACAGGGCCAGCAGGGTAATGCCGCCCGCCAGCAGCACCGCCGCCAGCAAGGAGCCCCACCAGGGCAGCCGGACTTTGGGAAAACGGTCTCGAATCTTCAAATCCACAGATCCTTTCGTAAATTGAACATGAATAGTATCATTATAGTGATTCTGCCCGGAAAAGCAAGGCGGCGGAAGAAAAAAGTAATACGGAGGGTATTTTTTAGTAAAAAAATACCCTCCGTATCGAAAAAACGGGGATCCTACGGCCCGTAGGGTGCGCTGCAGAGGCATCTGTGGTAGAATGAAGCGAATCAACGGAGCAAAGGAGACTGGCATGGACGCGAAGAAAACCGGGGAACTGATCGCCCGGCGCCGCAAGGAACAGGGGCTCAGCCAGGGGGAACTGGCGGAGCGGATCCATGTGACGGACAAGGCCGTCAGCAAATGGGAGACCGGCCGGGGCATGCCGGGCATCGATTCCCTGGAACCTCTGGCAGAGGTGCTGGGCCTCTCCGTCAGCGAGCTGCTCAGCGGACAGCGCCTGACGGCGGAGGAATTGCCGAAAACGGCGGGAGGACAGATCGTGGAGAGTATGCGCAGAGGATGGAAGATGGCGCTCAAAGGGTGCGGCGCGGCAGTGCTGGTCCTGGCCCTGGCGGCGGGAGTCTATCTGGCGGTGCACTGGTTCACCAGCGTACCGGAGACGGACCTGGCCGCTCTTGCCGAAAAGGCGGAGCAGTATCTGGGGACGTGGAACTCCGGCGGGGCTGTGCAGATCGTGGAGACGGAGCGGCGGGGGGACTACCTGGCGGCCCTGTGCACCGACGGGCAGGGAAACTGGTGTATGTGCGTCTACGACCGGGACAGCGTGTTTTCGGACCGCTGGCACGCCGGTGGAGGAAAACCCTCCCTGACTGCCGGGGAGTTGGGCAGCTGGAACTTCGGCAATCCCCGGGAGGCGGTCATCATCCTCTGCGGCGGGGAACTGCCGGAGGAGGCAGCCTATTATACCTTCCAAAACAGCGGCATCACCTACACCTGTCCCGTTGAAGATGGACAGGTGCTGGACGTGTTCCTCCTGCCGGACACTGCCGACATTGCGTCCCACCATCTGAAGCTGCTGGATGAAAACGGGGAGCCTCTGGACTGGCCGGTGGAGGGCACCATTGGGACGGGAGGCGTCACATCCGTACGCTGAACAAAACACCCCCTCCGTATCGGCGGAGGGGGTGTTTCGTTACACCAGCTGGTAGAAAAGACCCCGGGTGGTGGAGTACCATACCAGCTTCCCGTGGGGGCGGCCGGGGATCCGCACGTGGAGGTCCCACTCCGGGTACTGGCGCAGCACCAGAAGGGTTTCTCCCGTCACCAGGGCCACAAAGGAGATGTAGTTATCCTTGCTGGCAGGGTGGCTGCTCTCCACGTACCAGTCCCCGTCGCTCTCCGTCACCCGCAGAGCCTCCTCCGGTGCCGCCTTTTGGGGTGTCAGGGGCTCCAGGGGCCGGCCGCAGCAGGAGACGGCGGCGCCGCCGGTGCAAAAGGACAGATTCCCGCAGACAGGGCAGACGAAAAATCGCGTTTGCTTCATGCTTCCTCCTGTGAGCTGGTTTTCCGCCAGGTCGCCGGCGAGCAGGGCGGGGATATTGACCTGCAGGGCCCCGGAGAGGGCTTCCAGCAAGCTCACGTCCGGGCAGCCCGCACCCCGCTCCCACTTGCTGACGGTTTTGGGACTCAGGGAAAGGGCCGTTGCCAGTTCCCGCTGGGTCAGGTGCCGCTCCTGCCGCAGGCGGCGGATCAGCGTCCCGATTTTTTGATAGTCCATGTGCTCACCTCTCTCCAAAAGATAGCGGATTTTTGCCTCCGGCACAACCGCCGCTGCGTAGACTGTCGGCGCGGACGGCGGAAAAATGCCTCTCTGTACCGGTACAGAGAGGCATTTTTTGACCCGATTCTACAATTTGTATTGCCTTTCTCAGAAGGTCACGACTTCCTGAGCGGGTTTTTCGCAGGGGGCGATGGACAGCACGTTCATCACCGGCCCCTTGCCCTTGTAGGCCTTGTGCTCCTCCACCCCCATGCGGGCGGTGACTTCGATCCAGTCCCGGTTGTTGTACTGGTCCAGACCGTCGCCCCGGGCGATGAGGCCGTAGAAGGTGATATCGTTTTCGCAGCACACCATGGCGAAGCGGCCGGGGCAGTGGATGCCCGGGTACTTCTTGGAGTGGCACATGATGAGCTTCATGTGCACCAGCTTGCCGTCATAGCGCTCCGGATGGTCCATGACGTCCACATACCACACGCCGTAGTCATCGTCGGGTACGTCGATGACCTCCTGGGTGAGGTCGAAGGGGCACTCGTCCCCGGTGAGGTAATCCTCGGAGTTGCCGTCGTTGTCCTCCAGGTAGATGTCCGCCCGGCGGTTCACCATCCGCAGGTTCCGGCTGCGCAGGGAGGCCTTGAGCTCCTCCGTGCAGCGGTTGAACACCAGCATGTCGGCGTTGGTGATCTTCTCCATCATGATCTGGCCCATGTTCTTGGCGTACATCTCAAAGGTGGAGGCTTCCACAAAGGTCATGATCTGGTAGAGCACCCAGTTGGCGGGCAGCACCTCCCGGTACAGCCGTTCCATCTGCCACATGCCGTTATACTCGATGAGCACCTGCTTGGGGCGGTACTCCTTCTCCCAAGCCTTCAGCTGGGAGCACTTGAGATCCTCCTCGTTTTCCACCGTCACCACTGTGACGTTGTCCAGGGCCCGGGGGTTGTACTCCTCCTCGCCCTCCTCGCAGCAGATCAGCAGCGTCCGGTCCTGGCGGGCGAAGCCGTCCTCCAGGATGCCGTTGATGAAATTGGTCTTGCCGGCGTCCAGAAAGCCGGCCACCAGATAAACAGGAATATCCATGTAATGCTTAACACCTTTCCACCGGCGTCCGTTTGGTCCTTACAGGCCGAACAGCTCCGCCAGCTTGTCCTCTTTGAGCTCCGCGCCGATGACGCACAGCCGGCCCGTGTAGTCGGGATGACCCGTCCGGACGTCGTGCTCCTCCGGCACGTAGTCGAACTCGATCCACGCGCCGTCGGCACCGCCCACGATGCCCTTGGCCCGGAGGATTTTGCCGTACTCGCCGGAGTCCAAGGCCGTCAGGATGCGGTCAATGTCGGCACGCTGGAAGGTCTTGGGGGTCTCCTTGCCCCAGGAGGTGAAGACCTCGTCGGCGTGGTGGTGATGGTGGTGGCAGGAGCAATGAGGATCGTCGCATTCGTGGTCGTGATCGTGATGATGCTCGTGCTCATGCTCATGCTCGTGATGATGTTCATGTTCATGCTCATGGTCGTGATGGTGCTCGTGTTCGTGCTCGGCCTCTTCCGCCTCGTGCTCGGCGCGCATCTTGGCCAGGAGCTCGTCTGCCAGGGAGACCTTCTCCATGGCGGAGAGGATCACCTTGCCGTCCAGGTCATCCCAGGGGGTGGTGAGGATGGCGGCGTCGGGGTTCTTCTCCCGCAGCATGGCCACGGCGGCCTCCAGCTTCTCCTGGGAGACCTTCTGGGTACGGGAGAGGACGATGGCCCCGGCGGATTCGATCTGGTTGTTGTAGAACTCGCCGAAGTTCTTCATGTACACCTTCACCTTGGTGGCGTCGGCCACGGTGGTAAAGCTGTTGAGGGTCATCTCGGGCTCATCGGCGATGGTGTTCTGCACCGCCACGATGACATCGGAGAGCTTGCCCACGCCGGAGGGCTCGATAAGGATGCGGTCGGGATGGAACTGGGACTGTACCTCCCGCAGGGCCTTGCCGAAGTCACCCACCAGGGAGCAGCAGATGCATCCGGAGCTCATCTCGGAGATCTGGACGCCGGACTCCTTCAAAAAGCCGCCGTCAATGCTGATCTCGCCGAACTCATTTTCAATGAGCACCAGCTTCTCCCCCTGGAAGGCCTGAGAGAGGAGCTTTTTGATGAGGGTCGTCTTTCCGGCTCCCAAAAATCCGGAGATAATGTCAATTTTGGTCACGATATCAAGTCCTTTGCTGTAAATTTACGGAACAAACCTAACTATACCATTAAAATTAGAAATTGCAACCATACGGGCAAAAATTTTTAGCGACCCCGGGATTTCCGGGCGGTTTCATAGGAGAGAAGCTCCCGGGCCACGGTGCCGGAGCACAGAAGAAGGCAGATGAGGTTGGGCAGCACCATCAGGGCGTTGAAGAGATCGGATACTGCGAACACCAGCTCCAGCTCCGCCCCGGCCCCCAGCAGACACAAGAGCACAAAGAGAATCCGGTACAGACTCACCAGACGGGTGCCCAGCAAAAACTCGAAGGCCTTTTCTCCCAGATACTCCCAGCCCAAAATGGTGGAGAAGGCGAACAGGGCCACGCACACCGCCACCACCGCGGCCCCCGCCGGGCCCAGCACCGTCTCAAAGGCGGCGATGGTCAGGGCCGCGCCGCTGTGGACCGTGCCTTCCAGGACACCGGAGCAGCAGATGGCAAGGCCGGTCACCGTACAGACCACCATGGTATCCAGTACCGTGGCGGTCATGTTGAGGTAGCCCTGACGCACCGAAGAGTCCGTGGCGGCGCAGGCGGCGGAGATGGCGGCGGAGCCCATGCCCGCCTCGTTGGAAAAGACGCCCCGGGAGACCCCGTAGCGCAGGGCGTCGACTGCCGATGCGGCGGCAGTGCCTGCAGCGCCTCCGGCAGCAGCGCCGGGGGTGAAGGCCCGGGAGAGGATCTCCTCCAGAACGCCGGGCAGGGCGTCGCGGTTGCCCAGGATCACAGCGGCGGCGGCCCCCAGATACAAAAGGGCCATGGCGGGCACCACCAGGGAGGCCGCCCGGGCGATGGAGCGGATGCCGCCGGAGAGAATGGCCAGAGCCAGAGCGGACACCACCACGCCGGTGAGAAGGGCCGGGGCGCCGAAGGCGCGCTCCAGAGCGGCGGCAATGGAGTTGGACTGGGTCATGTCCCCGATGCCGAAGGAGGCCAGCAGGGTGGAGAGAGCGAAGATCCCTCCCAGCAGTGCCCCCAGCCACCGGGGACGGATGGCCCGGCGCATGACATACATGGGCCCGCCGCACATCTCCCCCCGGCTGTTGCGCTGGCGGTACTTCACTGCCAGCAGGCACTCGGCGCACTTGCTGGAGAGGCCCAGAGCCGCGGAGAGCTCCATCCACACCAGGGCGCCGGGGCCGCCGGAGGCCAGGGCTGTGGCCACTCCCACGATGTTGCCGGTGCCGATGGTGGCGGCCAGTGTGGTCATCAGGGCGGAGAAGGGGGAGACGTCCCCGGTTCCCCGGGCGGAGCGGGCCTCCCGGCTGAACACCATACTCAGGGCGTGGGGCAGGTTCCGCCAGGGGAGAAAGCGGGTGCGGATGAGCAGAAAGAGACCCGTGCCGGTGAGGAGGACCAGGGTGCCCGGCCCCCACAGCAGGCGGCTGGCCGCCTGAATCCATTGGAGTAACGACATCGTACCGCTCCTTATCCATCAGCTTTAGGAAAAGCGTATGCGCCATCTCCGGTAAAACATGCGCCGAAGGCGGCTGGCCTTCGGCGCGATAAATGGAGGGCGGATCAGCTCTCCATATGGCGGCCCAGAAATGCGGCGATGGTCTGGGCCAGCTTGTATTCGGTGTCCCCGGTAGCGTCCTTGGGGTCTGCGGAGATGAAGAGTACCAGCCCCAGCAGATCGCCCTCCGCCAGAATGGGGGCTGCCACGCAGCAGCGGAGCTTATCATTGCCCTCCGTCACCGGCACGGCGTCGCTGCCGCTGTGCTGGTAGATCCGGCGGCTGTCCATGATCTGCTCCAGCTCCTGGGAGATGCGCTTGCCCAGCAGCTCCCGCTTGGACCCGCCTGCCACGGCGATGATGGTGTCCCGGTCCGTCACGGCACACGTGCAGCCGGTGGAGCGGCTCATGGTTTCGCACAGATCCGCGGCAAATTCCTCCACACCGCCCAGCAGGGAGTATTTTTTGAAGATCACCTCACCGTCCCGGCTGGTGTAGATCTCCAGAGGGTCACCGTCATTGATAACATTGGCATGGAACACCTTGTCCGGCCGCTGCTTAGCGGTCTGGACGATGGTGACGGGTGAGATATGTTCCATGCCCCGCTTAAAATTTGCGGTGCCCTCCCCGGTGGTCGCCATGGCAGCTACCGCTTCCGGCTGTTCCACAGGCAGCGTGCCGGAGCGGAGGATGGCATCGATATCCGCCTGAAGCTGGATCTCCAGATGGTCCTCGTAGACCTTGATCTGTCGAATCATGAGCTCCAGATCGTTTCGCTCCAGGGGTTCCTTGCTGAGAATATCCTCGAAAACATCCATGGCGGTGCGGGCAGCCCGATTCACCTGGATGATGGTATTGCGTTTGTTCGAGAGCATCGAGATTTGATGGTTGATGCCCTCAATCTTTTTCTGAAGGTCGGCCTCCAACTCATCGTAGGTCTGCTCCAGGATCTCCTCCTGCTCGGGGTGCTTCATCAAGTCCCGGATGCGCTGACGCTTGGTGACCTTCAGTTCCTCCTGAAGATCAGTGAGCACCTCCGCCAGATGATCAGCGCTCTGTTCTGCCTCGTGTACGTCCTCCTGCTCCCGGGCAAGATCCTCATTGAGCTGTGCCAGCATATTGGAAGAGTGGTCCATCACTTGCCGGACATAGGATTTCAGCAGCTCGTCCAGTTTGTCGGTGCGGATGTGATGGGAGGTACAGCCGGCCCGGCCCCGGCGGTGGTAGGTGCCGCAGGTATAGGCGCTTTTCAGGTTGCTGCGGCTCATGGCGAACATGGGACTGCCGCAGTCGCCGCACACCAGAAAACCGGAATACACATTGTCGTATTTCTTGATTCCCCGGTAGTGGGACGTGGTGCGCTTTTCTCGCAGGGCTCTGGTGGTAGCGAAGGTACGGTAATCGATGATGGCTTGGTGGTGGTTCTCAATGACGATCTGCTCGTCCTCATCCCGGAGCATGTCCTTGCCGTTGATCTTCTTGCGAGTGTATTTGCCTTGGCGCAGAGTCCCGATGTAGAAATCGTTGTCCAGGATGCCCTGCACCGTCACAATGGCCCAGATTGGTTTGACCGTCCGCTTGTACTCCTCTCCAGCAGCCTCCTTTCGGTCCCGCTCCGCCATGCGGGGGGTGGGGATGCCTTGGTCCGTGAGGTAGTTGGCAATCTTCTTGTACCCCCAGCCCTCCTCGTTGTAGAGGCGAAAGATGGAGCGGACAATATCTGCCTCAGTGGGGACAATCTCGAACTCCTGCCGTTTGTTGACGATGTACCCGTAGGGAGCTGCACAAATCCATTTCCCATCGGCCTGCCGCCGCTTGATGACATTGCGCACTTTTTTGCTGGTGTCGGTAACAGGCATCTCGTTGATGAGAAACTGAAACTGGATCTTCAGCCAATCGTCGTCGTTGGGAAAGTCAATGCCGTCTCCGATGGAGATGATCCGCACTCCGGCGTCCCGTAGGTCCTCTAGCTCCACCAGTCCCCGGCTGTTGCGCCGGGAGAAACGCGAGAAGTCCTTGACGATGAGAATGTCGTACTGATGGGACACCAGCCCCTTCCGCATGGCCTGATAACCTTCCCGCTGCTCGAAAGTGTAGCCGGAGCGGTCTCGGTCCTCGTAGAAGGTGAGGGTGCTGCCGGGAAATTTTTGCTTCACAAAGTCCTCGATGATGGCCTTCTGGTTTTCGATGGACACATTGTCCCGGTCCAGTTCATCGTCTACGGAGATACGGGTGTACCCCGCAATATCAAAGGTCTCGATCACGGCTTGTCACCCCCTTTCAAGTACCGCTCCATGGCCCGGTCAAACTCGGAGATGTAGTCGGCGTCCTGCTTCTTCCGGAATTCAGCGTAGATGCCGCTGACTTTTTTCATTGCCGCTTCCCGGGAGATGCGACCCTTTCCCTCCAGCACGTCCCGCCGGTTGTTGGTGAGGAAGCGGTCTGTCTCATGAAGCCAGTCCGCCATGGACATGGGCACCTGGTCCTCCGCCATTAACTCGGCATAGTCGATGAACATGGTCACCAGACGGTTCAGGCGGGAGAGCTCTTTTTCGTTGAGATAGTTTTTGGCGACCAGGGTGTCGCTTTTCAAGATCTTTCCGTCCGGCGCCCCCTTCCAGGTGGTGAGGCCCATGGTGGGACTGTCCAGGGTAGCCCGCTCCGCAATCAGTTCCGCTGCTGTCTTGCCGGTGACGGCAAAGTGGAGCTTGTTCTGTACGAATGCGTAGAAGGCTTTTGTCGTTTCACTGTTCTTGTCGTAGTCATAGCTGCACTGCTCAAATACATCGGCAATCTTCTGATAAGCCCGGCGCTCACTGGCCCGGATCTCTCGGATGCGCTCCAGCAGTTCGTCGAAGTAGTCCCGGCCGAAAGGCTTGCCGTTTTTCAGCATATCATCGTTGAGGACAAAGCCCTTGGTGATGTACTCTTTCAGCGTTTTCGTGGCCCACTGGCGGAACCGGGTGGCTTTTTTGGAGTTTACGCGGTAACCCACGGCAATGATGACGTCCAGGTTATAATGCTCCAGGGTGCGGCGAACCTGCCGGGAGCCCTCCTGGCGAACTACCGAGATTTTCTCGGTAGTTGCCTCCGGCGTCAGTTCCTTCTCCTCGTAGATATTTTTTAGGTGCAGAGAGATATTGTCGGTTGTACAGTCAAATAATTCTGCCATCCCGCTTTGGGTGAGCCAGAAGGTCTCGTCCCGGAACACAACACTGACAAACTCCTTCTCCCCATCGTTGCTGTAAAGCAGAATCTCTCCCTGCTGCATCGGTCGTTGATCCATGATGTCCCTCTTTCAACAATATGGATAAATTTCTTGCCCACAATTACAGATAACATTGTATATTGAATTTTGAGAAATAGCAAGCAAAAAAGCAAACACGGGGGGAGGCAATTTCATACTGCTTCCCCCATCTTTTACACGGTCATGGTTTGGTGCTCCGGCTTCTGTCTCAAGACTTCCTTTTCCGCCAGCCGCCGCCGGTTATACAGCAGAAGGTCCCGGGTCTGCTGATACAAGTCTGCTTCTCCGGAGAGAAAGACTGCCACCAGATAGTCCTGCGCGGTATATTCCCGACAGAGGGGTTTTATATATTCCCGGATGGCAGGGTTGTTTTTCTCCTGGTTGGTCAGCCAGAACTCAACAAGATGAGGTTGCTCTCTGATTCGCATACGCAATGGGCGATCATCTCCTTTCCACTATTTTCCTCAAAAACAAAAACTCTATTCACATACTCTGCCGTAAAACCAGATCTTCTTCGTGATCGTCCTCTCTGTGGCCCATGGCGATCTTCAGCTCCCGCTCGCGGAGCAGTACCTTGTGGTCCATGTGCTGGCGCATGGTGGTGGCATCCCTCACGGGATCAGGATCTTGACCGCACTCCAGAGAGCGGCCAAGCCGGACCAGATCACCTGCAAGACCACCATGGCTACCATGGTGCCCAGCAGGATCAGAGCCAGCCATACCACGACCGACATCGCTGTTCTCAAATTGGGCGGAGAGATAGAGATCTCTTTCTTTTTCCCAGCCTGTTTCAGTAGCCGCTGTACTTCCGCCATATCTCGCGTCAGTGCCTCCATCTGTTCCCGGGTGGGGTACAGCTCCCTCCGGCTGGAAACCTCCCGCAGAAGGGCTGTGTGGGCCGCTGTGTGCTGCTCCAGCTCGTCCAGCCGATGGAGCAGCTCCTGCCACTCCTCTTTGCTGGGACAGGTTTGGGTTGGTATCGGCTGCGGAGCGTTCCTCCGCTTCAATTCCTCCATGGGCAAGCGCTGCCCGGATTCGGAACTCATATTCCATGACCTCCTTGGTGTACTTTTCATCGTGGAGCCTGTCGTCCCGGCACTTCATTCCCGTGGGCGTGGTGTAGGTGATGTTCTTTCGGCTGTCCGTCCAGCGCACCTGATATCCCTCGCTCTCCATCAGAGAGATGAATTCCTCTCTGGTGAAAGCGTACCGCATGCACTGATCGATGGTATTTATCAGCCGGAACTTCCAGCTCTCGCCCTTGGCAGCGGAGCGGTATTCTCTGGCGCTCATACTTCTTGCTTTCCTCTGTTGCTGCTTCGGCAAAACGGAAAGGTTGTATTTCAGGCAGAGTCCATCGGAGAGTGTGCGCAGACCGCTCAAGGTGTTCGGCCCCTGGCGGAGCATCTTCCCAGACTTATAACAGACCGCGTTCACAATGAAATGGGAGTGGATGTGTTCAGCGTCTGTGTGAGTGGCGATGAGCACCTCACTGTCCGGCCACGCCTGCTCCGCAAATTCCCGTGCCACCTGGTGTGCCAAGGCTCCGGTGATGTCCTCGTTCGGGGAGAAGGACTGGACATAGTGATAGAACCAGACCGGACTGTCCTTCCGGTGCATCTGCCGGGTGGCAATAAACTCCTGGGCGGCCAGCTGCGGCGTGCAGTTCTGTCCGCTGACCAGCTGCCAGCCGTCCTCCTGCTCCGTTTTCTGCTTTTGGGACACATAACCCGCCACGCCGCGAAGCGCTCCTGCGGATTGCTTCTGGTATTTGATGAATGTGACGGTAGCCATCAGCGCACCTCCCGGTCAGTCAGTTCCTGCAATTTCAGATAGACCTGGCTGAGCGATTGCCACGCATCCCCCAGATGGACTTCTTTGATCCTGCCCATATTGCACAGTACCACCAGCTGATTGATGCTGCGTCCGATGCCCTTGAGTTCATGGGTGATCTCTTTCAGTCCATCGATCACCACCACCCTGTGCCGCAGTGCCGCCGCGCGCACATAAGCCCCCACTGGCATCTGGGCCGTTTCCGCTTTTGCTGCGATGCTGTCATACTGCTCCCGCGTGAGCCGGAGCGTGATCCGCACTTCCTTTTTCTGTTTCATGCGGCACCTCCGTTCTCAAAGTGGGTCCGGGCTTCCGCCCGGAATCCGCCGGTTTCCGGCGGCGCCAAGTCCGACAAAGTCGGACGAAGGCTCTGCTTGCCCTCTCGTCGGAAGCGACTGCGCATCCGTCGCTTCCGACTGAGGTCGAAAGCTCCCTCGCTCCGTGCTTCCTCCTCTCCCCGGCGAAACCGCTCCGCTGGGTTTTGCCGAGGACCTCGTTATGGAGGAATCCATATCTCCAGTCCTTACCGTGTTCTCCTCAGTGGGTCGATTATCGGAGACAGGGTCGATGGTGACGCTCTTTGCGGCAGCGGGATCATCGACACCATCGGCTCTCCGCAGGCAGATGAGCCGCTCTCCGTTGCTCTTGCGGAAGGACACGGTAATGCCGCCGCGCCTTAGGGCATCAACGCTTTTTCGGATCTGGTGGGAGAAGCTGTTGGGCGTCAGGCCCTCCAGACCGGCAGGGTCGATCTTTTCCAGCAGCGCCTTGGCAGGGGCGAAGATCTCCTGTTGCTCTCGCAGCAGCGTGGAGAGAAGTGCCAGAATGCGTCCGTGCGATTCTCTCAGCTGTTCACACTCGTCCGCCAGCAGATTCCAGATGTGAGTCTCTCCGCTGAACTCCAGAGACAGTTCCCGGTAGGCAATGTCTCTGCCGGTGCAGTAGAGGGTGGCAGTGTTCTCCCGCCGCTTGTTCTTGTGGAGCACGAAGTTGGAGTCCGTGGCGCCGCTGAGACCTGTGGTGCCGGAGATCATGTTCATGGGATCGTCGTCACCCAGCTTGCGCAGGTGATGGACCAGCAGCACGGCAATGCGGTGTCGGTCTGCCAGTGCTTTGAGTACACCGATGTCCCGATAGTCGTTGGCGTAGGGATTGGCATCGTTGCTCATGGTCCGGATGCGCTGCAGCGTATCGATGACGATGAGACCTGTGGCCGGGTGCTCTTTGAGGAACTGCTCGATCTGTTCCACCAGTCCGCTGTGGAGCTGCTCCGCCATGACGGCGAAGTGCAGCGTGGGCGGCGCGTCCTCGGTGAGATCGAAGAGCCGGCTCTGGATGCGCTGGAAGCTGTCCTCCAGACAGAGGTACAGGACTTCACACGAGTGCGTGGGGAAGTTCCAGAGGGGTTCGCCCTGTGCTACCCTGAGACACAGCCACAGCGCCAGCCAGGACTTCCCGATCTTCGGTGCACCGGCCAGCAGGTGCAGTCCTTGGGGCAGCAGATCATCTACGAGGAAAGAGATCGGTTCGTAGGCAATGGTTTGTAAGGTGTCGGCGTCTATGGTGTTGAGTTTTTTCGTTGACATGAGAACCTCCTGATGGTTTTTGAAATTCAGAGGAAGAACATCTTGCGTTTCGGCAGGCTCTCTGTTAGACTGAACACAGATGGGAGCTGTGTTTTTCGAAACGCGGCGTGCCGCCAGACTGTTGCAGCAGTTTGGCGGTTTTCCTTTTGCTGCGGTGGATGATCGATCTTCACCTCCTTGTGATTCGAGTTCCACACACCGGTGCGCTCTACGCTCCATCAGTACGCTCGTTCACTGTCACATGACCAGCGAAGTCCCGGCGATACTGACCTTGGAGAATTTGCTCTCCGGCGGTGGGGATGCAGTTGTCAAGGTACAGAGATTGCGTACTCAATCAGAGTGTGATATATTGATCGGGTACAAGGCCAGTATAACAGATACGCAAATCGTTGCAAGGCTTGGGAGCATAGTTTTGCACCTATGAGAGCAAGTCGGGTAAAGGATTCAAACTCTATCGGGTACAGAGGAGGCGCGGCAGACCATGTATTACATGAATCAGGATGCGGTGGATTACTTTCGGGTGGATTTCACGCCGGACGAGAGCATCGTAGGTGGGAAGCACTACCCTCTGGGAACCTTCGCCGCGGAGATGATGGAGTGTGGTTGGAACGGGATTGCGGAGATCCGTCAGCCGATGGAGCGGTTTCAGAAGGAGTTCCAGATATTCCTGGCAGCCAGAGATGTGTCCAGTGCGGCCACGGCGTTCTATGCCATGCGGGAGCTGTGGCAGGTGTTGGGGAAGCTGCCGGTCTACAACAAGCTGATGGTGGAGGGCCACCGGCTGCCCGGCCTGATCCCCTATCTGCGCGGGCACCAGGATCTGCTGGACGAGATGCTGACACCGGGGACGCCCCGCAACGAGGGGTACACCCGGTGGATGGGGAAGTTGGAACGGCTGGAGAACGAGCTGCAGTCCTTTGTCAGAAACACGCAGTGGATGTTGGACGAGTTCTTTCAGGAACTTCCGGCCAGAAAGCGGCAGGACTATATCCGAGCCTACGCCCGATACCGTGATGTGATCGAAGATGCCATGCAGGAAAAGGAGGACATGGAGGACGAGGGAGAGGAGTGGGAGGATCGAACAGTGGATCTGGACACGATCTCCTTTACGTTTCCTGTGAACATCTCGCTGGTTCCCGTTCTGGACCCGAAGTCTCGCCGGCCGACGCTGGCGGAGCAGATGACCTTTGAGAGCCTCCCGGGCTTTTTGTACATGGACCTGTACAAAGGGATGGCTGCCGGAAATCTGCCCCGGCGCTGCGCTCACTGCCGCCGGTGGTTCCTGGCGATGGGTGGATATGATACCCGCTACTGCAACCGGGTGGTGCCTGGCACCAACGGAAAGACATGCCGGAAGGTGGGTGCCCATGAGCGGGAGAAGCAGAAGCAGAAGACGGAGACGGCTGTCCGGGAGTACAAGCGGACCTATAACCGGCTGAAGGCGCGGAAGCGGCGGGGACAGATCACCGTGGATGAATGGAACCGGCAGGTGGCACAGGCCCAGGAGCTGAAGGACGCTTTCACGGCCCGGCAGATGGCCAAGGAAGAGTATGTGAAGAAACTCAATGAGCTGTGAGAACACAGGAAGCCTGCCCCACTTGGGACAGGCTTCTTGTATCGTACCAGTGATTTTTACGAAACGGAACAGGCACCTGTCTCAGCTTCTTCGGCTGATGGCAGATGCCTGTTTTCTTGGTAATGATTCAATTCGTTGACTAGTTCCCATGCCAATTCGAATCCGCAGAGGAAACCATCTAGGGATCTTTCTTCGATGATATGGTTCTGGGTATCGATGATCCGCAGCACCAGTTTTCTCTCTGGTTTTTCCAGCCGCTCGATCAGCTGGCGGTGGCAGGTCTCGACTTCCTGCTCGTATTCCGCTATGGGCAGAGGAATGTAGAATCGGTCATAGAGCGATTTCAGAGCTTCGTTCATGTGTCTCGCCTCCTTGCAGCAAGACACCATACCACCAGAGGAAGAAAAAAACCACTGCCAAAACTTTAAAATTCACCCATGAAGACAACAACGTGATATTGAACCAAAGGGTGGCATTGAAAGAAATGATACTTGGTTATTTCCTGCATTCTTGACAGGTCCTGAAATTTGTGCTTCCATATAAAAAACGGCTGGAAGCCATTGGAAGGGAGAACCTATATGAAGCGAACGGGAAAACGGATGGCGGCGGTGCTCATCAGTCTGTGTCTACTGCTGGGACTGCTGCCCACCACCGTTCTGGCGGCAGATCCTAGCTATCCTTTCAGGGATGTTGCCCAGGATGCGTGGTACAGTGAGGCGGTTGACTTCGTCTATGAACGGGGACTGATGTCCGGGACCAGCGGTACCACTTTTGAACCGGATGTTATCACCAGCCGTGGAATGATTGTTGCCATACTCTGGCGGCAGGAGGGAAGTCCCAATGTGCCGGATATGGTCGCATATTTGGATGTGGCTGACACCGCTTATTATGCGGAGGCGGTGCAGTGGGCTTACCGTACTGGCGTGGCGGGCGGTTACGGTGATGGCCGGTTTGGCCCCGATATGCCGATTACCAGACAGCAGTTGGCTGCCATGCTCTACCGCTATGCAAACAGCCCGGAGATTGACGGGGATGAAATCTGGAGAGAGTTTCCGGATGCGAGCCAGGTGAGCGACTATGCTGTCGACGCCATGGCCTGGGCCGTTGCGGAGGGGTTGATCTCCGGTACGACGGATGGTCGCTTGAACCCTCAGGGAAATGCGACACGTGCACATGTTGCTGTCATCTTGATGCGGCTGGTCCTTAATCTAGAGAGTGTGACGGATCAACCTGATGAAAAACCCCAGCGTCCCTCCGGTGGTTCTTCTTCCGGTGGGTCTTCCTCTGGCGGTGGGTCCTCTTCCGGGGGATCCTCTGGGGGGGACACGGATCCGGAGCAGCCTGCAGAGCAGTCGGACGGCGCGTATGCCATTACCGGCCTGGAGATCAGCGGAAGCGCTGCAATGGTGACGGTCACTGCTGCGGAAGCGTCCACGCTGCGTCTCCGGATAATCGACGAGGATGACGAAAGTACGGTCATCAAGGAACTGAAAGCATCTGTCGCTAAGGACAGCTTGTCTCAGCAGAGCACTATCGCCATCGGAGATGGCACCGCCTTGCCGGAGTACTATCTGGTAAAATGCGATCTGTTGGGCAGCAATGGAGAGAAACTGTGCAATACATATACCTCTCTCCGCTATACCAGCAAGTATGAGGCTTTTGAGGACAAAACACCGGATTCCCAGGAGTTTGCGGACGATATCGTCATTACTGTCAGCGGTGACGGGAATCAGGACGGCGGCTTTGCGGTCCTGGCCGAGGACGCGAAGGAAATTCCGGTTACCGGAACGAAAAATGTCCTGACCATTGAAGGGAATGTCTATACTTTTGACAATGCAGATCAGGGGCAGTTCCAGTCGATACAGACCGGCGATCTCCTTTATCTGCCGGGCGCACCGGTAGACCAGTCTCTTATCATCGTCGCATCCGTCACATGGTCCGGCGACAGCGCGGTGGTGACGGCCCAGGAGGACTGTACCCTCTCCGACTTCTATCAATATCTGAACATCGACACCACTGTTTATGCAAGACCCTCCCAACAGGAAGGGGAACAGCTCCAGGCTGTCAGCGTCCAATACGCTGACCCGGATGGAGACGACGGGGATATCAACATCGACATAGACCCAGAAGACGTAGAGTTGTCAACTAAGCCAATTAACTGGGAACCACTGAGTATGGGCGGCAAGGGGACGTTGTCGGCGCGGATCAGGAGCGTCTATGATATTGAGGTCTTTGGCGAGGACTATTATGAGTTTGAAGCAAGTTTCACAACGAAATTTGAGCCCTATGTCACCCTGACCCACGGATGCAGCGACAAGGATGTGGCTGAGGCCATCGGCGCCGAAGAACTGGCAGTGCCGGTATATAACGGACCGCTGGCCGTACCAGTTCCGGGCCTGAGCATAAACGCGGATGTCAAATTTCTTTCCGAGTTCAACTTGGACGCCTCTGCCACATGCAAGGCGACCATTGAGAGCACCAACGGCTTCCTCTTTACGACTACCGACGGCTATCAGCCCATCCGCACCCGTAAGAGCGACACTGACCTGGATATCAAGGGAAGCGGAAGTATTTCTTTCGCTTTCTCACTGGGCGCAAATGTAAAATTCCTGGATGAGACCCTGAAGGCGGAGGCCGGGGCGCAGGTTGGCGTTGAGGTGACGGGTGAGGTAAAGCCAGGGGATATTGTGACGAATGCACCTTCCCGCCACGCCTGTCTCCTCTGTCTGGAGGCGAAGGCCAAATTGTTTGCGGATGCGAGCATGGGCCTTAGCTATAAGATCACGGATAACGTCAAGGGAGACCTGGCGAAGGTCAAACTGCCACTGCTCAACTACCCCTTGGATGACCTCTACTGTTCCCTGGCAAACGACCCGGACAGCATCTTCCATGGACAAGTAAGCAGCGGCACAGGGAAGTGTCCCAACTATATGTATTGGACAACCTTTGAGACGAAAAACCATGATGGAGATGTGGTAGACGGCGTTGAGGTGACGGTCAGCAGGAATGGCGGCACCCATACTTCCAC
>PPYF01027826.1_pt1 | contig 17586 bp, 14 predicted proteins | sample 1559871 | NCBI WGS metagenome assembly PPYF01 (sample SAMN08240021, study PRJNA423297) | Human gut metagenome, whole genome shotgun sequencing project.
CAAATTATTTTATAAGCTATTTCAACAGAAAAATGCATACAGAAGTGGCGCTCCCCTCGGAGAAAATCATGACGATTCTGAGAAACTACAGCTGGCCCGGAAATGTACGGGAACTGAGGAATGTAATTGAAGGCGCTGTAGCTCTCAGCGAAAATGATGAGATAAATGTTTGGGACATTCCTGATTATATAGTTCAGAGCCGGCAGCAGGGCAGGGAGACAAGATCAGGGGAAAGTTTGCATGGCAGACTTCACGAAATGGAGAACAACATAATACGACAGCAGCTAAAAATAGATGATGGAAAATTAGGAAAAGCGGCAGAGCATCTTGGTCTGAGCAAACAACTTCTCTGGTATAAAATGAACAGGCGGAAATAAAATGGATTACGAATTTGATATCAACAACACTAAAGATGTGATGATCGTTGACGCCAAGGGTCGACTTCAGTATTTCAATATCGGGTCAATGGAATTTTTTGATTTGAAACCTGAGGAAATCTTAGGCAAAACCATGCCGGAGCTGTATGAAAATCTTGACGCAGACACGAGTACTTTTGAGATTGCCGTACATAAAAAAAGAGAAACGCTTCAGGCCGTGCAGGTACTGAGGACACAAGGCGGCAAGTCCGTGCAGCAGACAAGCGACACATTACTGATTCGTGACGGTGAGACCGTACTGGGAGCCGTTGAGTTCACCTACAATTACGACGAGGAAAAGGACGTGCTGAGGGCTTCTGAGAAAAAGCCGCGGGAAAGGCTGGCGGAAAAAGAAGTTGTATATATAGATGATGTCATCGGAGAATGTCCTAAGATGCGGAGGATAAAACAAAAAGCGGCAAAGGTCTTAGATTCTTCAATTTCGATTCTGATTGCGGGTGAAACAGGTACGGGCAAAGAACGTCTTGCAAGAGCCATTCATTATTCCGGCAAACGGCAGAAAGAACCTTTCGTGTACTTGAACTGCAATTCTATTCCGGAGGAACTTCTGGAGGGGATTTTGTTTGGCACAGTTAAAGGAAGCTTTACTGACGCTGTGGAGAGAGACGGCTTGTTTAGAATGGCTGACGGCGGTACACTTTTTCTTGATGAGATAGACACCATGCCCCTTAAAGTTCAGGGGAAGCTGCTGAAAGCGATAGAGGACAGCAGGGTCAGACCGATTGGAGGTAAGGAAGAGTATATGTTCGACATTCGCATTATTGCCAGTTGTAACCGCAGTTTGAGTGAGATTATGAACAGCAGCCATTTGCGTCAGGACTTTTATTTCCGTCTTGCAGTCCTGCAGCTGGAACTGCCGCCTCTGTGCCAGAGGGATAGGGACGTGCTTTTGATTGCACAATATTATATAGAGCAATACAACATGACTGCCGAAAAGAAACTGAAAGGATTTACAGATGAGGCAGAATCATATCTTATGTCATACAGTTTTAAGGGAAATATACGTGAACTGAAAAATCTTATCGAGCGTTTGTATTTTGATGATTCGACGGAGGAAATGATTTCCTTGAAAACGGTTAAACAGAAGTTGCAGGAGCAAAGAGAGAATGAATATAAATTAAGTGACGCTGATTATGAAGACTTTATAAACAGTGGAAGAAGCTTGACTGAGTATATGGCAGAAGCTGAAAATAGAATGATTGAAGAGGCCATAGCTGCCAGCGGCGGAAATATGGTAAGAGCAGCAGAGATGCTTAAAGTATCTCCTAAAACACTGAAAAACAGGCAGAGATGAAAATATTTTTACGTAAAATATATTTCCTTTTACAAAATGGAAAAGCGTTTTGATAAAAAATTAAGACCCCGCATTTTTAGAGGTTTTACAGCACCATAAAGATTGAAATATATATGGCATGCTTTATGCAGTAGTAAAAGCTAAGTACAAGAACAACTTTATGGAGGTATGTTATGAACGACAATAACAAAAAAATGACTTCTATTGAGCGTGTCATGAGTAAAAGCGCAGGTCTGAAACGCGGTCTGTCGACCAAGGCGGCCGTAATGACCGGTGTTGGCAGCACAATAGGAACAGGGCTGTTTTTGAGCTCAGGTGACGTTATCAATACGGCGGGTCCCGGAGGCGCGATTGTCGCCTATATTATCGGCGGCATTGTGGCATTTCTGATGGTGACATGTCTGGGAGAAATGTCTTCAATGATGCCGGTGTCAGGTTCTTTCCAGGCGTTCACAACGGAGTATTGCGGCCCGGCCCTGGGCTTTACAGTAGGATGGGTCAACTGGATTGCAGCGGCGGCTACTATTCCGGCACAGATAGTCGCAGCAGCTATCATAATGAAAGACATTATTCCGCAGTCACAGACATGGATATGGATCGTCCTGTTCACACTTCTTCTCTTTGGATTGAATTTCCTTGATGCAGGAACTTTCGGAACGTTTTCTTTCTGGTTTTCAACGCTGAAGATCGTATTGGTCGTTGTCTTTATCATTGTCGGCGTGGCGATGATGGGAGGCGCTATCGGAAATGAAACCATCGGCTTCAGCCGTTATACTGGAGAGGGGGGAGCATTCCCTGCCGGTATAGTGGGCATCGGAAGCGTCTTTCTCACTGCATTTTACGCCTATGCGGGATGCGATTTGGTGGCGGCCACAGCAGGTGAACTCAAGAATCAGAATGACATAAAAAAGGCTATCAATATAGAGCTACTGGTTCTGATTGGCGCAACTATAGCTACGATTGCAATTGTAGCTTCCATACTTCCTTGGCAGGAAGCGAATGTTCTGGGAAGTCCTTTTGTCTATGTATTCAGAAACGCCGGTATGCATAATGCAGCGCTGGTTGTAAATATTATTGTGCTTACTTCTGCACTTTCTTCAGGGAATTACTTTGTATATGGCTGCTCCAGATATCTGTGGTCGATGGCAAAATTCGGCCAGGCGCCTAAGTATTTCGCCAAGACTTTGAAAAACGGCGTTCCCGGAGCAGCGCTGACCATAAGTATGCTGTTCGCAGTAGTTGCTCTGATCGCTGAATTTATTGCAGAAGATACTGTATATCTTTTCCTCGTGTATTTTATAGGCGGAGGAAATATATTCCTTTATACCATGGTTTGCGTGTGTCAGTACAAATTCCGTAAGAAATACATCGCCGACGGCGGAAAGGTAGAAGACCTCAAGTACAGAGTGCTCAGTTACCCTGCAGTTCCTATTCTCGGCATCATCGCTTTTGCCATCATGCTGATGTTCACCTTATATGATCCAAGCGAAAGAATAGCGATTTTCGTAGGCGCGCCTTGTTACCTTGGCATTTATATATTCAGCAGGATATATATTAAGAAAAAGGGCGGAGAAGTGGAAGCTGCCAACATTGATATTTAACTCTGACAGGAATGAGATTATCTTGTGGGTAAAGGAGAAAAAGGATGGATGTAATAAGCAGAGAATATGTGGAAGCCGAATTGAAACGGTACAAATTTCCCGGAATGGGAATCGGCGTCATCAAGGACGGAAAGGTCATGATGAGTGAGGGCTTCGGCTATAAAGATATTGAAAAGAAAACAAAAATTACGGGAGACACACAGTTTGGGATAGCAAGCTGCTCAAAATCTTTTACAGCGACATTGATAGGCATGCTCGTGGACAGGGGACTGCTGGGCTGGGAGCAGCCAATCAGAGAATATCTTCCTGATTTTAGGATGTATGATCCTCACGCAACGGAGCTGTGCAGTATCAAGGACATGCTGTGCCACCGCACAGGACTTGGAGGATATGATGCTCCGTGGTTTGACGCAAATATAGAAAGCAGAGAGGTCTTATGGGAGCGGCTACGCTACATGAAGCCGAGCGCTCCGTTCCGCAGTCAGATACAGTACAGCAACATTATCTATACCATAGCGGGGCACATTGCCGAAAGACTTACAGGAAAGACTTATGAACAGCTGCTTAAAGAAATGATTTTTGAGCCTTTGGGAATGACGCGCTCCAATGCAACTATGGAACAGATGCTGGCTGATGGCGATCATGCTACTCCATATTGGCAGGGAAAGGATACGACACTTTCTGGCGCGGAACTATACTGGAAGAGCAGCGAGGGACCATATAAAATAAAAAGCTGGAACACCGACTTGGGCGCTCCTGCTGCAGGGATAAATTCAACTGTCAACGATATGCTCAAATGGCTGCAGTTCCAGCTGGATGACGGTATAGTAAACGGAGAGCGTCTGATCAGCCACGAATCTATGGAGGAAATTCATCTTCAGCATGTCAGATACCACCTGTGGCAGTGGAGATTTGATGAAGTTCCGCCGATGGGCGGTTATGCCCTCGGATGGTATAACGACGTATACCGCGGTCATTATCTCTACTGGCATTTAGGAGAAATAGAGGGCTATGGAACGATGCAGTTTGTTCTCCCTCGAGACAATTTAGGCATTGTAGTGTTCAACAATATTCAGAAACCAGATGTGCTGATACAACTGTCGGTGGTTTATTCCATCATAGACCATGTTCTGGGTCTATCTGAAATAGATTGGTCTTCCCGCATGTGGGAACAGAGAGAAAACTACGGACACATGCTTGAGGATTGGCGTATAGATATGGCGGGCGACAGCTGTGTCAAGGATACAAGGATTTCTCATGATCTGGATGCATATACCGGGAAATACTATGAACCTGGTCACGGCATCATAGAAATCATACGTGAGGGTGATAGTCTTAAATGCCTGTACCGCGGTGTAAAACAGGATATGATACATATGCATTACGATGTATTCAAGGTTCCGGATGTAAAACAGGATACGATCCTGTATACATGTCCTATAAACTTTTTGACAAATGCGCAGGATGGCTCTATAGACTGTTTTGAGTTCAAGCTTTATACTCAAATCGGACCTCTTGTATTCGAGCGCATCTGAGAACTCGATAAATCCGGCGCCCTGTGTAATAAATCCGAGCTCTGAAAAATTCGAGACATCGTGCAAAATATTTAGTACCTTGTATAGAACGCACGGCAAATAAATAGTGCATCAAATATCAAAAAACTTGTAGACTGCCTCGTCTGTTTGATTTATAATGTAGATATAAGACAGACAGACGAGGTGAGTATATGTTCAGAGAAATGCGCAGAAAAAAACAACTGCTGCCTGAGTCCGAATTGACTGACATAGTGAATCAGGCTACCTGCGCCGTTGTAGGCGTTATAGGCGACGAGGGCTATCCGTATACTTTTCCTATAAGCCATGCCTTTGATGAAGAGAGCAATAAGCTGTATTTTCATTCTGCCGTATCCGGCCATAAGATAGACGCGATAAAAAACAATCCTAAAGCGTCGTTTTGCGTAGTAGGCAAGGACGACGTCGTATCAGCCGAATACACTACATATTTTAAGAGCGTCGTCGGTTTCGGCAAGGCATACATAGTGGAGGACAAGGAAGAAAGAGCCAAGGGTTTCAGGCTCCTGGCAGAAAAGTTCTGCATGCCTGATCTCGACAGACTTGATGAAGTCATGAAAAGCGACGCACCGCGGGCTGTCATCGTAGCTTTGGAGATAGAGTACATGACGGGTAAGGAAGCGATAGAGCTTACCAATATGAGATGATATGCGAGGCGGCGGCAGAGCAAATTGCCGCATCGATATGCGATTTGTTAGCTCAGCTGGGAGAGCGTCTGGGTGACAACCAGAAGGTCGGCGGTTCGAGCCCGCCACAGATCACCAAATCATGATTTGCCGCCTTTTGGCAAATCGCGTTAGAAGCGGAAGCAAAGACAGAAAAAGGAACTTCGGGGGATGATGTCCCCCGGAGTTCCTTTTTTAACAGGGTGCACCCATGAGGGCGCACGTTCCTGACTGCCGCAAGATTTCTCTGCTGGCCGTTTGGCAAGGCTGGCTAAAACGGATTAGCCCACTGTGATTTCAACCTTTTTACCGCTGAAAGCCACGCCGTATTTATAAATTGTTTCAACTCCTGCGGCAACCAGCTCAGTATCATATTTCTTATTGATGATCTGCTGAAGGGCGGTTTCGGACAATTTTTTAAGCTGTTCTTCCGTGCAATCTTTTTCGGCCTTCAGCTCGATCAAAATGCCGGGCAGATTTTTATTCATAGGTTTAAGCTGGATGTCGTATCTGCCGTCGCCGGATTCTCTATTGGAAGAAATGAATGAACCGCCGAGCAAGGCGCACAGACCGAGCATGAAGCCGTGGTAGAAATTTTCGCCGGCAGTATCAAAGGAGCTTACGGACTGTGTGAGCAGAGTTTGAATCTGTTTTTGCAGCTTATTTCTATCGCCTGAGAAGATCGCTTCTTGAATGGAAATAGCAGTAGGCTGGGGAATGATGTTATCCAGCTGCTGTAAAATTTCCTTATGATACACAAGAGATATTTCCCTGTTGGGCAGAGCAACCTCACACATGAAATCGCCGTTGAAAGACAGAGTGGTTTTAATCGCTTTCAGATAGCCTGCAACCAGCAGAAAGCTGTAAATAGTCGCAGGGTTAGTTTTGATTTGAGGATATATTACGCCTGTGTCGATATAGGTAATAAAGGTTTCGCCTTTGATAAGGGAAGTGAGCTTTTCATAAATTTCCTCATCCGCTTCGGCAATGATTTCTCCGATGATGTCATTGCTTCCCGTAGACTGCCAAAAGGCTCTCGGCTCACATTCGTTATTGAAATAGTTGATAACAGACCAAGGATTGAAGATTTCGGTATTGCCGAAACGATAGCCGTCGTACCATTCGCAGAGCTCGCCATATTTGTCAGGAACGCCGTAATATGCCGCCATCTCCTTTACCTCTTCGCAGGTAAAGCCAAAATAAGAGCTATATTTGTTATCCAATACAGAATGAATAGTAAGGTTATTAAGGCCGCTGAAGATACTTTCCTTTGCAACGCGAAGAATTCCGGTTAAGAAGCCGTAAGACAGATGCTTATTATCTTTAAGCCCGCCGGAAAAGAGATTGCGCATAAAGAGAATGACTTGGTCATAATAGCCTTCCATATGTCCCTGCTGAATAGGAATATCATATTCATCTATAATAATTACAGGAGCAACGCCGTGATGCTTATGGAGCATACTGGATAAGGTGAGAAGAGCGCCGGATAGCTCCACTTCATTGACATTGCCCGACAATAAATTTTCAAAGGATTCTTTTTCGTATTCGTTGCATTTATCGGAGGTTTGAAGCTCGATATGGCGAGCGGCTTCTTTGGAAAAGATTGCCTTGATAGCGTCCAAGGTTTCTTCCCAGGTGTTAAACTTAATATCTTTAAAAGTAACAAAGATAACCGGATACTTACCTTGGTAGTCACGATACTTTTTGCCGCAGGTCCAAATCTTTTTGTCTCTGAAATATACGGAAGTATCTTCATCCGTCTTTTCAAAGAATGTACGAAGCATATCCATATTCAAAGTCTTTCCGAAGCGGCGGGGGCGTGTGAAGAGAGAGACCATAGGGCGTTCGTCTATGAAGTCCTTGATCATCATTGTCTTATCAACATAGTAATACTCCGAAGATGCCAAGCGGTAGTCGGAAACACCGATAGGCAGAGGAAGATTAACGGGACGGGCAGACTTTTTATAAAGTCCCGATTTTACACGTCCATCTGCAGGCTTTTCTACGTCGGCGGGAATGAGCCAAGATTTGCCTTGCTTTTCTGCACCTTGTATTTTTCCTTCTTTGCAAAGGGTGGATACTCGCCTTTCGGATATATTCCAAAGCTCTGCAGCTTCTTTCACAAACATAGTATCAGCCATCGTGCAATGACACCTCCTCACGTTTTTACATAGATATTATAGCATAATTCGGAATTTTGTCAATCAGATTCAGAATAATGTCAATAATATTCGGAATAATATTGGATTTATTCGATATCATTCTTTTTCTTTTATTCTGAAACTGCAAGAACAATAAGGCCGCTCCGCCGCGCTGCGAAAAAACAAAATTCCGCCGGAAAAAAATACCGGTATAGACTTTATGAAGTTTTGGGAAAATTTAATTGAATATATGAGTTCTGTCTAGGAAATAATATGTCAAGGAGGAATAAACTGGCACATAAAAAATAGTGAATGCTGGTGCTTTCAATTTTCCCGCTATAAAAGTAAAATTCTAGGTAGATACTATTATCACAAATGCAAATGATATTATGTTCAGAAAAGGAGAGAAAAAATGGCAGTAAATTTAAAAGGCAGAAGTTTCTTAACGCTTATGGATTTCACACCGGAGGAAATCAGATACATGCTTGACCTTTCCCACGACCTTAAGGCCAAGAAGAGAGCAGGCATCTACAACAACGTGCTGGCAGGCAAGAACATCTGCCTCCTGTTTGAAAAGACTTCCACGAGAACGAGATGCGCTTTTGAAGTGGCAGCCCTGGAAGAGGGAGCACACGTTACTTTCCTCGACAGCAAGAGCTCACAGATGGGCAAGAAAGAATCACTGGAAGATACAGCTAAAGTTCTTGGCAGATTCTATGACGGAATCGAGTACAGAGGATATGAGCAGAAAGTAGTGGAAGACCTGGCAAAATACGCAGGAGTACCTGTATGGAACGGACTTACTGACGTAGACCATCCTACACAGATACTGGCAGACCTTCTGACGATAGAAGAGCACGTGGCCAAGCCTCTGAACAAGGTAAAGGTGGTATTCGTAGGAGACGTAAGAAACAACATGTCATACGCATGGATGTATGGCTGCGCCAAGATGGGAATGCACTTCGTGGCATATGGACCTGCTGAACTGGTTTCACAGGTGGACAGCTCTGTAATAGAAAGAGCAAGAGAAGTTGCCAAGGAAACAGGAGCCGTAATAGAAGTAAGCTCAGACGCATCATGCTTAAAGGGAGCTGACGTACTGTACACTGATATCTGGGCTTCCATGGGTGAAGAAGATCAGATTCCGGAAAGAGTAAAGATGCTGACTCCATACAGAGTAACCAAGGAAATGCTGGAAGCTACAGAAAACGACGACGTGATCTTCATGCACTGCCTGCCTTCATTCCATGACTTTGAGACTACAATGGCCAAGAGCCAGAAAGAACTGGGATACGACATCAGAGAAGTAACCGACGACGTATTCAAGTCAAGACATTCAAAGGTATTCGATGAAGCTGAGAACAGAATGCACACCATCAAGGCTGTTATCGTGGCTACTATCGCATAAATATTGCAGTTAAGGCGCGATACGCCAATATTCTAAAGTTAAACATTTACCGGGAGGGAGAAATGTGCTGCTTACCAGAGACGGAGGATTTTCCGGCGGGAAGCATGACTTCCTCCTTCCCCGGACAAGAATTGAGTGTGCGCTCAATGAAAGGAGGACATAGGATATGTACCCTGGAATTCATAATTTTTCAGAAATAGGCAAACTGAATAAAGTTCTGCTTCACAAACCGGGACTTGAGCTTGAGGCTCTTACTCCGACTACGATGGAAAGGCTCCTCTTCGATGACATACCGTTTCTCAAGATCGCTCAGGAAGAACACGACATTTTTACTAAAATACTTGAAGACAACGGAGTTGAGGTTATCTTCTATGTGGATGAAACGGCCAAAGCTCTTGCAGATGCAAAGATAAGAACCCAATTTATAAACGAATTTCTGGATCTGAGCGATGTCAAAGCTGCGGGCCTCAGAGAATCCATAATAGAATTTCTGATGTCCATGGAACCGGACAAGATGGTGGCTAAGCTGATTGCAGGAGTAAAAAAGACAGACCTGCGCCATCATGAGGAAGTTACGTCGCTGTACGATATAATTGAAAACGATTATCCCTTCGTGTCAGACCCGATGCCGAACCTGTACTTTACAAGAGACCCCGGAGCGTGCGTGGGAAACGGCCTGAACCTGCACCACATGAGCACCCCGGCGAGAAGGAGAGAGGCGCTGTTCCTCAAATATATGTTCAAATACGACAGAGATTTCGCAACTGAGGATAACAAGCTCTGGTATGACATATACGAAGATTATTCTATAGAAGGCGGAGACGTTCTCGTGCTTTCAAAGGACGTGGTTGCTATAGGTCTGTCACAGAGAACTACCGTAGACGGAATAGAGAGATTCGCCAAGAATTTGCTGCCGAACTCGGATTACAAAAAGATTCTCGTGTTCGATATTCCTAAATCGAGAGCTTTCATGCATCTGGATACGGTGTTCACCATGATAGACTACGACAAATTTACCATACATCCGGAGATAGAGGGACCTCTCAGCGTTTATGAAATTACCCTTGGCGCTAACAATGAACTGAAATTTAATGCCGTCAAGGAAGAGCTGAATAAGGTTCTGGCCAGAGAGCTGAATCTCCCGGCAGTAGATTTCATAAGATGCGGCGGCGGAGACATGATGGCTTCCCAGAGAGAGCAGTGGAACGACGGTTCCAATACTCTCTGTATAGCTCCGGGAACTGTGGTGACTTACGAAAGAAATTACGTTTCCAACGAGCTGATGGAAAAGAAGGGAATCAAGGTTCTCACAATGCCTTCATCGGAGCTTTCAAGAGGCAGAGGCGGCCCTAGATGTATGTCCTGCCCTGTAAACAGAGACGATTTGTAAACAGCTATCGCTTATAACTAAATGCAATTAAGGAGAGAGTAAAGTTATGCAGAAAATTGTTGTCGCTTTAGGCGGAAACGCGCTGCAGTCAGGCAACGGACCTGCCACTGCTGAGGCGCAGTTGGAAGTAGTAAAAAAGACATGCGAGCATATAGCCGAAATCAGCGGCAGAGGATATGAAGTCGCCGTTGTTCACGGAAACGGCCCTCAGGTGGGAAGAATCCTCCTGGCTTCAGAGACTGCCAAAGATGTGACTCCGGCCATGCCTTTCGACGTGTGCGGAGCTATGTCTCAGGGATATATAGGTTACCATCTTCAGCAGGCTTTGAGATTTGCTCTCAAGAAAAGAGACAGAAACGTTCCTGTAGTTACTCTGGCTACGCAGGTCGTAGTCGATGAAAACGACCCTGGATTCAAAAATCCTACCAAGCCTATCGGCCCTTTCTATTCGGAAGAAGAAGCCAAGGCCATGGTGGAAGAAAAGGGATATTCCGTAAAGGAAGACGCCGGCAGAGGCTGGAGAAGAGTAGTGGCTTCGCCTATTCCTAAGAAAATCGTTGAAATCGATTCTGTAAGAAAACTTTGGGATACGACCATCGTCATCACATGCGGCGGCGGCGGAATCCCTGTAATCGAAAAGGCTGACGGTTCTCTCGAAGGCGTTGCCGCAGTCATAGACAAGGACTTCGCGGCTGAACTTCTGGCCGAGGAAATAGAAGCGGACGCTCTGATAATCCTGACCGAAGTGGAAAAGGTGGCCGTAAACTTTAATAAGCCTGATCAGCAGGATTTGGCTCACATGACTTACGCCGAGGCTGAAAAACACTGCGCGGACGGACAGTTCGCACCAGGAAGCATGCTCCCTAAGGTTCAGGCTGCGATGAAGTTCGTAAAAGCAAATCCGGACAAGAAAGCCATCATCACTTCTCTTGACAGAGCTATCGACGCGCTGGAGGGAAAGACAGGCACAGTAATTACATTTGCATAAGTGATTTATCACGATACAAAGACCTGCCAGATTTAATATCGGGCAGGTCTTTTCTTATACATTCTGAATGCGCTGCGGTTATCAGACAGTTCATATCTCTGCAGTCTATCCGTTATCTGCGCAGCCAGCTTTTTTCATATCTCCGCAGTCTGCTGACGCAGCCAGCCTTTGACATCTTCGCTGAGAACGGGAGAGAGGGTTTCATATACATGCTTATGGTAATTATTGAGCCATTCGCGTTCATGCCGGGTCAGCATCTCAGGTATTATGGCGTCTCTGTCGAATGGGCAGAGAGTTATGCTTTCAAAGGCCAAAAGGTCACCGTCCTCTATGCACAAAAGTTCGTTTTCCAGCCTTATGCCGAACTCGCCTTCGATGTAAACGCCCGGCTCATCTGTGGTGATCATTCCGGGTTGTATAGCTACCGTTCCTCTTGGACTTATAGTATTGGGACCCTCGTGAACGCTTAGCAGATGACCTACTCCGTGACCGGTGCCGTGGTTGAAATCAAGACCGGCTTCATGAAGCGGCCTGCGGGCTGTTTTGTCGAGGTCGATGCCTCTGGTTCCCGCCGGAAAACGGCAGGAGGCGAGAGCTATATGGCTTTTCAGGACGAAAGTGTAATACTTGCGCATCTTGTCCGTCAGCTCGCCCAGCGCTATCGTGCGCGTAATGTCGGTGGTTCCGCCTTTGTACTGGCCTCCGGAGTCAACGAGAAAGAGACCCTCAGGCTTCAATTCCCTGTCTGTTTCAGGAACAGCACAGTAGTGGACAACTGCGCCGTCAGGCCCGTAGCCGGCTATTGTGCTGAAGCTGGGCTCAAGAAAGTTTCCGCGGCGTCGGCGGCATTCCTCCAGGTGCTCGGATGCTGAAATTTCCGTGACTCTGCCTGCGCCTGCAAAAGCTTCTCTTTTGAGCCAGCAGATGAAATCCGTCACCGCAGCTCCGTCCTGTATATGGACAGCCCGGGTGCTTTCGATTTCTGCAGGGTTTTTCACGGCTTTCATCAATTGAATCGGCGACGGCTCGTCGATGATGCCGACGCCTTCCGGAATGTTTTTTATCAGCGTATATGAGGCTGCCGAACAGTCGGCCATGATGCTGGAGCCCTGTGGCAGCTGCTTTATATCTTCGTATATCTGGAAGTAATTCTTGACCTGAACTCCGGCAGGGATCACGGAATCGTCTTGTGCGCTGCTGCTCTGGGCATTGTTGTCCTGCACGCCGCTGTCCTGCACGCCGTTACTCTGCATATCTCTGTCCGCTCCGTCAAAGATATACAGCCGCACTTCTTCAGGTGTGATGAGTGTAAAAGCGAAGAACACAGGCGTGGTTTTGACGTCGCTTCCGCGCAGATTGAAAAGCCATGCCGTCTCTTCCAGACGGGTTATCAGGTGGTAAGCGGCATTTTTTTCTTTTAAAGCAGCGCGCAAATCCGCCATCTTATCTTCGCAGCTTTTTCCCGTGACAGACAGGGGCAGGCTATATATCGGTCTGCCGCAAAGCTTAGGACGCTCTTTCCAGATTTCTCCGGCCAGGTCTCTGTCGTAAATTATCTCAACATTTTTATCCTGCAAGACAGAATTATATTCTTCTCCCTCCGTGAGGCTGATTACTCTGCCGTCAAAGGCCAGTCTGCCGCCGTAAGGGATATGCTGTTTTAGAAACTCGGGAATAGACGGAACGTCTATTTCACCGGATTTCTGCAGATGGATACCGCTTCCTTTGAGCTCTTCTTTCGCCTGGAGAAAATACCGGCCGTCTGTCCAGAGACCGGCCTCATCTGAAGTCACAACCAAAGTCCCTGCGGAACCTGTGAAGCCTGAAATGAATCTGCGGCATTTGAAATAGTCGTTGACGTATTCAGAGCCGTGAAAATCAGTGGTGGGTATAATGCAGGCGTCTATATTGCCTGCTTTCATCAGCGTCCGCAGTGCTTTTAGTTCTTCTCTCATATTTTTCCTCCTGAGGTTTGATAAATTTCGGCAGTTGGTCCGGCAAATTCTATCTGATAAATCTATATCCTCTGTGAATGTTCACTATATCGCGGAGGATGGAAGCCGCAGCAGGAGTGGTTCCTGAGGCGCCGCCCATGACGAACAGGTCGCCCAGCGTGTCTGAAGTATAGCGGACGGCTTTATTCTTCCCCTCTACTCCGTAGAATGGGCTGTCGGGGCCGACCATCTCAGGGGCGACTTTCATGGTTACAGAGCCGTCTTCCCCGACGGAAGTTCTTCCGATCAGACGGTATTTCCTGCCTGATGACAGAGCCTTTGCGATGTCGTCTCTGGTCAGCTTGGTTATGCCTGTGATTTCCATGTCTGCAAGGCTCTTTTTGATTCCCATGTGCAGCCTGGTCAGTATGAGAAGCTTGGTTGCCGTATCGAAGCCCTCCACGTCCAGAGTAGGATTGGTTTCGGCGATGCCGGCAGCCTGGGCTTTTTTGAGGGCTTCCTCATAAGTTACGTCGTTTTCTTCCATGTCCTTTAAGATGAAGTTGGTCGTGCCGTTTAAAACTCCTTCTATGGAAGTGATATCGGCTCCGGCCATATCCATCATGCCGCCGTTGACCGATGGCAGAGCTCCGCCTGTGGTGCATCCGACGCCGAGCTGCAGTCCCCGCTCTTTAGCCGTGGCGGCCAGTTCGTCATAAGCTACGAGGACAGGGCCTTTGTCCGACGTAACCACGTGGATATCGGCTTGCAGCAGTTTTCTGATGTATGAAAGACCAGGTTCTCCTGTTTCCTTATTGGTAGGAGTCATTATCACCGCCAGGTCAACGTCGCCGTTTTCGACGACTGTGTCGATGGTGATGTCCTTGCTTCCTCCGTCGAATTTAGTTATATCTTTCTCATTCTGTACGAATTCAAAGAGGGCTGAAAGATCAATGCCGTCTTTGTTATATATTCCTCCGTAATATTCAAGGACATAGTTTACCTGAATATCAAGGCCCTCGGCCGCGAGAGCCCCGCGGCGGCTATCGAGCAGGTTTATCAGAGCTTTGCCCACTCCGCCGCAGCCTGTGATTGCTAATCTCATCATATCAAAGTACTCCTATCTTTTCAAGTTCAGCCTTGATTTCTTCTCTCGCCTCTTCGGAAGCAGGCTTGAGCGGTTTTCTCGGAACTCCGCCCTCGTAGCCCAGCATGGCCATAGCCGCTTTGAGGCCGGAAACTCCGTATTTTCCTGTAACGAGGGTGTTTATCTTAAGAAGCTTGAGCTGAAGAGCCTTGGCTTCCTCATATCTGTTTTCCCTTACCAGTTTGACCAAATCGCAGCATTCCTGCGGCAATATGTTGGCCAGAGCTAAAGTAGCGCCTCTGGCTCCGACGGCCAGGGCAGGCATGAGATAACCTGTATTTCCGGCGAATACGGAAAAGTTGTCATCTGTATCGCGCACGGTTTCGGCCAGCTGAACGATGTTTCCTCCGGTGTCCTTTACGCCTGCGATGTTAGGGTGATTGGAGAGTCTGGCGATGAGGGCGGAAGAGAGATTTATGCCTGTATTGCCTGGCATGTTGTAGAGCATTACGGGCACAGGGCTTGAGTCGGCCACGTCGGTGAAGTAGCCGTAGAGGATTTCGTCTTTCATGGCGCCTCTGTAATAGTGAGGAGGAAGAACGAGAACGGCGTCCACGCCGAGGGCGGCAGCTTTTTTGGCTGTTTCGATGGTTTCCGCGGTGCTTTCGCAGGAAACTCCGGCTATTATTTTCTTGGCCTTGGTGAAGTTGTTTACGGCGAACTGGATCACTTCCAGCTTCTCCGCTTCCGTGAGATACACGAATTCGCCGTTGGAACCGAGGACGACGATGCCGTCAAGATCAGTTTTTCCCCATTTTTCAAGGTTATGCTTCATTTTGACATAATCTATGACGCCGCTTTCGTCGAAGGGCGTGATTATTGGCGTATAAATTCCGTTGAAGGTCATGTTTCTTAATCCTTTCTTATGGTCTTTGAAAGGCCCGGAGAAAGTCTCATGACAAAAGCCTTATGACTAAAGTCCTATTACCGCTCCGAGCCGTGTGTTTCAGCAAATTTTCATCATGCCCCAGGCTTCAGCTATTTTTCCGTTCCCAGAGCCAGGAGCGCGTCTCCTTTGTTGGCCGCCAGGCTGGCCATTCTCCAGCAGCATACACCGTCATCCTCGGCAAAGAACTCCTGAAGTTCCTTATCTCCGTGAAAATCTGTTATATTTCCCAGCTTCTGTCCCTTGGTGATCTTTTCTCCCGGGTCGACATAGCAGTTGAACACTCCGTCGTGTTCAGCCTTAAGACGGTAAAAGCTGTCCAGCTCCACTTGCCTGTCCGCGGAAGTCACTTCTTCAGCTTCGTACATGCCAAGCATGTCGAGGACGCTGCGCAGACCGTTGTAATGGAGCGTTTTGGTCTTTTTGTCCACCAGTCCCAGCCCGCCGATCTCAGGCTGTATGCAAGGTATGCCCAGCTCTGAAACGCTGGTATAGAAGTTTCCGATGTCGCTGGCGCCTTTGCCTGCGCTTTCGGTGATGGCTATGTATTCAAGGCCGTAAGCTTTGGCCATCTTCAGCGACATTTCGTCTATGTCGGTTCTTCCTGCTGAATTTCTGTGGTAGAAGACATAAGGGTTGAGATATTCCTGTCTGTCACCGCTGTGCATGTCGATGTGGTAGTCGGCGCAGCTGGCCAGCTGAAGCAGAGTATTGGCTATGACTTCAGTTATGGTTCCGTCAGGATTTCCGGGGAAAACCTCATTGAGATTTTTGTTGTCCTGCGGGTTTACAAACATCGTTTTGTGGGTAAACGCTTCGAAATTGCACATGGCGCAGCCGATTATCGTCCCTTTCAGCTTGGCGGGGTCTATGTCGTGGTAAAGCTTTAAGTTGGCGGCTATACCGGGATATTCCGTGCCGTGGACTCCGGAGGTCACGCATAATTTGGGACCTTCTTCCAGGCCTCTTATCATGTAGCACGGAAGAACCGTCTTATTGCCGTAAGCATCCTGCACCGGCAGGTCTTTGAAAAACTTTGTGCCTTTTTCAGGCGTTTCATAGAACAAAGTCGTCATTGAATTACCTCTTTCTTATTTTCTGTGCCGCCGGAGCGGCCGGCTTTGCGCTTCTGGCTTATGTGCCGGAGCGGCCAGCCCTTGCGGTTTATGCTGCCGCGGCTATTTCTTAGCCAGATATGCTTCGGTAGCCCTGGCTATCCTGTCCATGGCCTTTTCGATGTTCTCATAAGAATTGGCGAAAGAAACCCTCAGATAACCTTTGCCATATTCGCCGAAAGCAGAACCTGGAACCATGGCCACTCCCGCCTCGTTTATGTAATAGTTGGAGGCTTCCTCGTCGCTCATGCCGAGCTTTTTGATATTTACGAAGCAGTAGAAAGCACCTTTAGGAGCTATGCAGCTTAAGCCTTCGATCTTGTTGATCCTGTCGTATACCAGTTTTCTTCTGCGGTCGAACTGCTGTCTCATGTCTTCCACGCAGTCCTGAGGACCATTTAAGGCAACCTCGGCTCCGTCCTGTGCGAAAGAGTTGGCGCAGGTTACAGTATATTGAAGTACTCTTATCATCGCGCTGATGAATTCCTTGTTGGCAGTTACGGCAAAACCTATTCTCCATCCGGTCATCGAATATGATTTGGAAACACCGTGTATCATCACTGTACGGTCTCTCATTCCAGGCAGAGAAGCGATGCTGTGGTGAACGCTGTCATCATAGATGAGCTTTTCATAAATTTCATCGGAAAGAACCACCAGGTCATACTTTTCTGCGATGTCAGCGATGGCCTGCAGACTTTCCTTGCTCAGAACCGAGCCTGTCGGATTGTTGGGTGAGTTGACGATCACCATTTTGGTCTTAGGTGTAACCAGCTTCTCGATATCCTCAGGAACTACGTTGAAGTTGTTTTCCTCCAGAAGCGGATAGGAAACTGTCTTTGCTCCTACCAGATCGGCGCAGTAGAAATAGTGAAGCCAGGATGGATTAGGCACTAAGACCTCGTCGCCCGGGTCAAGAAGAGCGGTCATCGCGATGGAAACAGCCTGGTTAGCGCCCACCGTGACGATGACGTCTGACATTTCATAGTCAAGACCGTTGTCTCTTTTAAGC
>PPYF01130162.1_pt1 | contig 17585 bp, 22 predicted proteins | sample 1559871 | NCBI WGS metagenome assembly PPYF01 (sample SAMN08240021, study PRJNA423297) | Human gut metagenome, whole genome shotgun sequencing project.
AAGAAAGCTGCATTATCATACAAGGTATCAGAGCCGGAGAAAGTACAGCACGTGCGGCAATGGAAGAGGAATGTATGTATTTCAAATCGTATTTCCAACCTAATAAGAAAGGAAGAACTGAAAACTATCGAAGTAAGGATGTCAAAGAATGGTGTTCCCAATATGACGCTTCTGTTCTAAGACCGATCTTCAAATGGAGTGCACAGCAAGTTATAGATTGCATACTGGATGCAGGGCAGAAACCGAATCCATTGTATTATCGTGGATTCTCACGTGTTGGATGTTTCCCGTGTATCATGTGTCGGCACAAAGAAATCGAACTCATAGCCAAAAATGATCCTAAAATGTGCCAACGCCTAATTCAAGCAGAGAAAAGCGTAGGACATTCCTTCTTTCCTCCATTATACATACCTCAAAGATTCTGTAAAAACAAACAATATCCTTATGTAGAGGAAGTTTTGGAGTACGTTAAAGAACATACCCCTGATATGTTCGAGCCGGAAGGTGGATATGCCTGCATGAGTCTGTTTCATGGACTATGCGAGTAAATAAAAATGGAATGAACATTATGATACGAGATCCTTACTATTTGGCGAAAACGGTCTTAGGTTCATACAACTTGTATATCCTCAAAGATCCTTTCGAATCTTGGCATTATTCGTGTGTTGGTACATTCAATACTAAAGATGAAGCTATAGATTATTATCATAAGTTGAAAGAAGAAGAGAAAATGATTTCAAGAATGCACATGAAATTAATAATAACAGAATAGAAAGGATATAAATAATGCCGATAAGCGAAGTATATAACATGGACTGTATGGAATACATGAAGGGGATTCCTGATAAGTTCTTTGATTTAGCGATAGTCGATCCCCAGTATGGCATAGACATAATGCACAAAGGTGGGATGCCGAAGCATTTAGGCTTTAAACAATATAAAAGAAAGGATTGGGATAAGTCCCCCCCGGGAATAAATGAAACAGACAGTAGAAGAAGCGGCAAGTGAAAATATCCTATTTAATCATAGGACAGTTGACAGAACTTTGAGCGGTAAAGATTTGGCAAAGTTTGGAGAGATGAATTTCGTTCAAGGTGCAGAATGGAAGTCGAAGCAATCTCTTTGGATAAGTGTTAAGGAACGGTTGCCGGAGCCTAACAAGGAAGTTCTTCTTTATGATAAGAACTCCATCCGGCATTATGTCATAGGATGGCTGCGGAGAGATAAAGGATATAACAAAGGCATGTGGGCACTCTCCAATGGTTGGATTGAAGATAAGGATATAACCCACTGGATGCCGATTGATAAACCAATAACCGAGTAATTATGAATGAAGTAAACTTTAATGGAATGTTCGGACAGCAAGGTTGGATTTGTCCGAAGTGTGGAAGGGTATATTCACCTTTTACCAAAATGTGTTTGTATTGTGGCCCTAATAACACAAATACATTTCTAATCTTGACGATCATTCTAATACACATATCAGTGAAGAAGAATTAAAAGAAAACCGTAAAATCGAACAGAAATGAATGATGGAGTTTATTTTGACCAAAATGGTAACGAGGTAATCGTAATCAATGGATTTGAATACTCACGAGAAGAATTTGATTCCCTTGTGGATATGTGTGGAGATTGCAATATGTAATAAAAAAGAAAGAAATGAGTAAAACAACAATTTATTATCTATTCCTAATAGCAATGTATATGCTGCTAGGATAGATGGAAAGGAGAAATATGGATAAAGATAAATTCAACAAAGCAATAGAAATCAACAATAAAATAGAGGAATACAAAGATCATAAGATGGCACTTGAAAATTCTAACATAAAATATGGTGGTGGATTGATATTTACATACAACAGAATGCACAATGATGTACCATTAAAGGAAGAAATTTTTGGTAAGAATTTCCTTCAGTGCTATATGTATGCTTTGGATAGTAAGATAAAAGAATTACAAAAAGAGTTTGACGAATTATAAAATAGAAATGAGTGAAACGAAAATCATATTAGATGCCTGTTGCGGTAGCCGGATGTTTTGGTTCGACAAGGAAAATCCTTTGATCTTGTTTGCTGACATCAGAGATGAAGAGCATACTCTTTGCGACGGTCGAAGCCTGAAAGTCCATCCGGATATTGTATCTGACTTTACCGATATGCCATTTTTGGATAAATCCTTTAAACTGGTGGTATTTGACCCGCCCCATCTTCTAAAGGTTGGTCAAAATAGTTGGTTGGCCAAGAAGTATGGTAAACTTCCCGAAGATTGGCCAAGGGTGATAAAAAAAGGAATTGATGAATGCTTTCGAGTACTTGAAGATTACGGCGTTCTCATTTTCAAATGGAATGAAGAGCAAATAACGGTTAGAGAAGTATTGAAAGCCATCGGACGGCAGCCGTTGTTCGGTCACACCACCGGAAGACATGGCAAGACTATGTGGATGTGTTTTATGAAACTACCAATTTACGAATAACAGAATATGTTGTAAGATGAAATTAAACAAAAAGACAGAGCAACTTATTAAACTTAGAGCCGCTGAACTTAAAAAATTATATGAAACTCCTAATCCTGAAGTAGATAAAATTATTTCTGAATTGAGAGCAGAAGCAACGAAACGTCCACAGAACATGAGGAAGGAAGAAGAGATTGCTTATATTCTGAAAAAGGCTGATGAAAATTGCGATCATATAGAAATTCGTAAAATCCTAAATGTAAGTAATACATGAATACATCTTTTGAACGATCTGCAAACGCTTCCGATGAATGGTACACACCACGAGAAATCATTGAAGCATTAGGTGAATTTGACCTTGATCCATGTGCTCCCATGCACCCTCTTTGGCCTACTGCAAAAATCATGTACAACAAGCAGGACAATGGTCTTATACAAAATTGGGGGGGGCGAATTTGGCTTAACCCTCCGTACTCCAAACCGCTTATATGGCAGTTTGTAGAGAAATTGGCAGAACACGGAATTGGCAGAACACGGCAACGGTATAGCACTACTTTTTAACCGATGTGACAGCAATAAGTTTCAAGACATCATCTTCAAGAAAGCAACCGGTATGATGTTTTTGAGGAATCGAATAAAATTCTTCCGTCCAGACGGAACTCGTGGGGATTCTCCTGGCTGTGGCAGTATTCCTTTATTCTGCAACAGTGCAGGAATCATTGACATAATACCTGCGCTTTCTCCAGCGGCAGGATTGTCGAACATAAAAATTTTGTCTGAACCCATAATATTGTAATTTAATGTGTGTGTATTATAACTCCCGTAAAGACTGTGCACTCATCTTTACGAGTGTAAATTTACAACATGGATTGCCTAAACAAAAATAAAAATTTCGCAGTATAACCTATTGTGTTTCAGATAGTTTAAAGTTGTTAAAATAAGTTATTTGCTTGTGTGTTGTTTTTCCTATTCGTATATTAGCGCAATAATTTTAAAATAGAGGAATTGAAGATGAAAGAATTAAAAAAATGGAATAATAATCCAATAAAGATTACGTATTTAATACCTAGTGGAAACAAGTACGCTTATATAAAATTAGGTGACACTGTTGATCTGACGAACGGAACATATAAAATAACCGCTTTGGATAATGAAGAAAACATTTTCCAAGCGGTTAATATGGAGAATAAAGATGATTGTGTTACAATGTATGCGTATGAGGTTGTATAATTTCCCTAGCTTTTAGTCTTGTATTTGCCCCTTGACTTCTTTGGACGTATAAGCCCGTTATTTTTAAGAGCATCCAATGTTTCTTTCAAATAAACGGGTTTTGTCATTCCTTGTACTCTCACGGGAGATAATAACGGTTGTACGGGATGAAACTTAGTGCCTTTGTATGTAAGCCTTGCAAATTCTGTATCGCTTACATCGAGATATTTTATGGCATTTTCTCTATCAAAATAAGACGGTATGATAGTTGATCTGTTTATTGCGTCAGTAAGGAAGTTGAACTGTTCCGCATCAACATTCGAGTTTCCGCTTTTCAATGCTAGAGATATCCCGTCAAGTAAGGAAGCTAATATAGTGTTATAATTCATGCCCATGTCCTACTCAATAGATGAAATATTCGCTGTTCCTGTAATATTTACTTTGCTTCCCGGTGTAACTGAAAAATATTCCACTGTTCCTGCTGGAAGAAGCATTCCTGTTGGTGCTATCCTGCTTGACCTGCTTTTTGTTTCCTGTACCAATGAGATACGGCATCCTTCTGATGTGGCTACCCTTATCAAGTTTGACAATACTGTGTACTCCTTATCGGTAACATCTTCGGATGCTGATATTCTTGCAGCTACTATACCTTTTAACGCTTCATCTTTTGAAGCGTTTTTGGTGGAGAAATATCCACCTATCTGTTGTTTGTCATTGCTCTCCATATCCTTTTAAGTAAGATTGTTTAACACTTTCGGCAAACTCGTTCAGCTTTACATAATCTGCATCAAGTTTGTTTAAAATACCTTTTCTGAGAGCCGCTTCTTCCTCACCGTTGGGAAATTCATCCTTTATGGCGGCATCTACCGTTTTGTCGTATGATACAGGGTTCTTTACACGCTGTACATCGGCTTTCCACTTTTTGACGAACTTTTCCTGTACAATATTTCCCATATCGTCCGTTTCGGGTTCGTCAACTTGTTCAATGTTTAAATGAACATTGCTATATCCAGTGCCTAAATCAAAGATAAAGGCAGGCTTCTCGTCAAAAATCAAACCTCTTTCCATATTTTAAACATCTAATGTTCCGTCAAAATAATAGCCCCTATTGAATTTTATGACAACATCCTCCAATGGTAAAAGGCTTTTGTCTACTTGGGAAAGAAATGTTCCTAACGCTTCGTATCCGCCTTTCATAAAGCATTTTTCTCCTTTGAACAGTATCTGCATTCTTACCCATGTACTATTGTCCTTCTTTGTAGATGGTCTTACATCAAAATCAAGAATGTCTATATGCTCATCGACAAGTTTGTCTATCTTTACATCCTTTCCGTCAAACTTTCTTGACACTCTTATATTTAAGTCACTAATCTTTGTCATGTGGCTATTATTATTAACTAAAACTTTATTAATTAAGTTTTTAGAATCACAGTGCATCAACATACCCATATAACTCGTAATTGATTTTGGGTTATTACGTTTTGACGCAAAGTTTTTCTTTATTCTCTTTCTTATTTTGGTATGACCGGGAGTAAAGACGAATCCACCGAAATCTATTCCTTCTGAAACGGGGAATATCCTGTAATTTTTCTTCATCTCCAGTTTCTTTTCATACCACAGGTAATTTCTTATCCTCCACAGCCATTCATGCAACTGTTTCTTGTCGTGGGATAATATCACCATATCATCGGCAAATCTGAAATAATGCTTTACTTTGAACTGCTCCTTTATAACATGATCCAAAGACCTTAATACCAAATGGCTTCCTATCTGAGCGTCAGGATTGCCAATAGCCAGACCTTTGTTGCTGTAATTAAGCGTATTCATAAGCCATAACGCATCCCTGTCTTTCAAGTCTTTGCTATATGCCTTCTTGTAAACGCTGTGTCTTACGGACGGATAAAACTTCTTAATATCCATTTTCAAAACGTATATTTTTCCGTTTTTGTCCATTTCAAGCAATGTCCGTTTCATCTTTCTCACAAGGGAGTGCTTTTTAACCTTACTTGTAATACCCCTTTTGGGCAGACAGTTATATGAATCAAGTGTAAGGCTTTTTGTCCATCTGTCCATCATGGGTATCAAAAGGCTGTGCTGGATAATCCTGTCCGGATAAAACGGGAGTTTGTGTATCTCCCTTACCTTTCCTGCATCAGTCACTTTCTCTATCACCTCATACTTGCTTACATGGTATGATTTGTCTTTGAGCATCTGATAAACATTCTGATGATATTCATCCTTATGTTTCTCATAATCCCTCACACCCCTGTGATTTCTCTTTCCTTTCTTTGCCTTTTCAGCAGCAGAGATAATATTATCCATACTGCCTATCGTTTCAAAAATATTATTCAATCTTTTCATCTTACGTGCTTTTCTTTGTCCGTTGAGCCAAAGATAACTAACTTTCCATATACCTACAACTGTAAATGTACTAATAAGTTCCCATCCTCAAACAATGGGTTGTCTTGACATTTTTCATCTTCCTGACGAGGCTTCTGTATAGCAGTAATTTTTTTTAGCACGTTAGCTGCCACCGATGTTCGTGTTCGCAGTTTCAGGGGCATTGTTCGCATTACCATTCCGCAGAGAACAATTGTCGTTGTCCGACTTACCACCAAAGTAAACACCACCATTCTACAGACCGCCTTTTTTCAACTAACCGCCTTTGACAGACTTATTTAACTTTGCTGACGCATTTGGTTAGATTTTTAATTATGCAAACTTAAACATTATTAATATATTTTGCAAGTTTTGGGAGGGGGATTTTTCACTTCGTGAAAAATTAGGGTTGGGTTATTGTACAACGAAAGCCGCCACCGAAGTTCGTGCCCGCAGTCCCAGGGGCACCGTTCGCATAACCAAACCGCAGAGAACAATGGTCGTTGCCCGACCTACCACCAAAGCAAACACCACGCCTTCCAATCTTACCCGAACCTGCATTTCCCGTAAACCAGTTGTAATGGCATTCCCCCGTGTGAAGATTGCTTCCCTTGACCTCTCCAATAAGAGAGTTCTTAAAGTTCTTCGTTATGCATCCTTCACCTCTAGCCATAGAACCGACAAATTCATATGTGTTCTCAAATCCATAAGATTCCCCGGGATTCTTATCTGCGGCTACATTGTCTGTAGTCAGATTGTTTACGTCATAGGTCTGATAAATATCTATGGATGTAGAATCGTGCATGACACAATCTATCCCACTGTACCACATCCATATATCTCCCCACCCGGCAATACGTCCCCGAATGATAGGTTGCGTGAAGCATATTTCTATTTCACGATTTGTCACTGCCGCATTATCTGGAATACTCCACCCACTGGTTACAGTTGCATTGACAAATTTGGCTACGATACCTGACATTTCCCCGTCAGCCAATCCGTTATGACCTTGGAAGTTGTAGTATTTGTATTTTGTGCTTTCATATTCAAACTCGGTGTCGGGAGCGACATTGTGTTCCTTTGCGTATGACATGGCAAGCTGCGCTTCAAACATCTTCATGCAAGGACGGTAGTTGTTTATAAGCTGTGAAAAATTGTAAGCAGTTCCTGTTTCTGATGCTTTAAATCCTTGCCCGTTCATCTTGTAATACACATAGGTCTGACCGTCCGCCTTCTTGAATCTGACGCCTGTCATTTTCCCCCAGCTTGACGCATCGGGGGCTGAATCGTTGGATGATATTCCTTTTCCGCAAACAGACTGTGCGTGTAGGTCTTTTGTTCTGAATTTGATAAAGAGAAGCGTACACCACACTTCAAGGTCAAGAACGAAAGCATTTGCATAAGGATAGTTCTTCGTAATGTTCGGGTTCTTTGCCCTGGCGTATTTCTCGTAATCAAAACGTGACACGTTTGTCGTAGGCCATCCATTTCCTTCCATTATGTTCACGCCTAGATTTCCTACTGATGTTGTTCCTTTTACCGTGTTGTCAAAAATAGATCTCTGCTTCCCATCCTTTATCGTGGAGTAACCGATACTCATTCCGAACGGTTTTATCTCTATGGCCGTATCGCCACCGTATGTAAACGGAGCGTCACTGACGAGCCTTCTTTCGTATGTATCATCCGTTCCTCCGTTGATTATCCAGAAAGGCTTGGTGTTTACAAGCATGATGTCGCTTCCATCATCTGTTACATCAGTTCCGTCAATAACAATATTTGACGGGCTACCGTCAGCCATTTTGAAGAAATTGGTCTGGTCAAGAAATCCGACTACCTTACCGTCCTTTACCTTTGCCACATGGAACGAGTTTAGGATGGGATGGGATTGTTTGAACTCTTCCTTTCCTATCCATGTCTGAAAGACCGGGTCTGACTGTCCTCTTCTCATCTCCACTCCATATATGTTCCCCTGCTGCATCTTTATCTGTTCGAGAAGCGTTTTGTAGTCATTGGTGAAGTCGTTTGTGGATAACGCCTTGCCGTCCACCTTGTCCACCTTCTTGTCTAGGGCTGCTTTCTGTGCGGTGGATACGGGCTTTTCGGCATCGGACGTATTGTCCACCTTTGACAGACCTATATTGTCTTTCGTTATATTAACATTCCCTGTCCTGTAAGACTGTTCGGCATTACCTTTCACGCCTATGACGGTATTCTTCTGTGCACCTTCCTGTATCCCGTCAAGTTTGGTTTTTAACTGGGTAGTAAAGTTGTTGTCGGTATGCACATAGCTTTCGTCCTTTACCATGCCCTGTCTTATCTTGGACACCGTGACGGATTTGTTCTGTTTAGGGTCCCCTGTCACACACGGTATCATCTCTTCTCCCGTAGCGGTTTCAACGGGAGGCATCTGTGAAATTTTAAGATTATCTTCCATTTTTTTTATTCTGTTAGTATTAAACCATCGTTTTCAAGCAATATGCTGTATCCATTTTCAGTGATTACGGTATTCCGAAGAACCTCTAGCGTTATCCTTGAATCGGCAAACTTCCATGAATTGTCAGAAAACGGCATATACCCGTCTTTCTTTACAGACAGCGACATCGTGCTATTTGCCATACCCCGTACTTTCACTGTACCGTCAGACAATGTTTTGTACTGTATTCCACCAACAGTGACCACAGCACCCTGTATAGGAGAACCCGATACATCTACGACCGTTATCGTTACGATAGCCTTCGGTATATAGTAGTCAATCAAATCCTGCTCGGTGAATCCGTCATTCTGTTTGGTGGGAACTGAATCGAAACCGATGGAGTTGTAGAAAGCTGAACTAATCCATCCGCTATTATGGTCAGTATTGCTAAAGAATATAGGAGTTTTAGTTTTATCACCTGTCACATCATTGTTTACTATGGTGATTATTTGCTTTTTGTTTAACAAAGCGGAAACTATTGTAGATTCATTCAGTGTTCCATCAATATAGGTCTTGCCGTTTGAGTTCCTACTATTATAAGCAATACTACCTTTGTCATTGAATACGGCAAACAGCCAAGGTTCAGTAGTATTCAGTCTTTGGTCATAGATAAACTTTCCATCAACAAACGGATTAATAGTAGTAAACAACACCTTAACGCCATGCTGTAAGTTCTGTATTTGCCCATAATCATCTACCCCATCAGTTACTAGGGCGTTGGGATATCTAGGTATAAACTCTATTGTTACATCCATATCTCCTGTACTTCCTGTAACTCCTATGGCGTTATACAATGAAGTGGTTCCTTCGGGATAGGTTAATGTCACCTCATGCTCCCCGTTGTCAAAAGTATAAAATCCGCCATTTCTGTTTGCCAAACTAACTTGTCTGCCATCAGAAAGACCTGTAACCTTAAACTTATGCGTTGGGTTAGAGTTTGCCGGAACTATGTTTACCATGTTATCCGTAGTGGATAGTTTTTTAGTAATATGTATAACCCTGTTATCTGTAACAGTAACATTTGCTCTATCGGGTAGAATATTAGTGCTAGCAATATCATACCCACCCACACCGCTCATTGCCGCGAACATGAAATTGTTAAGTTTCAGAGGTCTGTTGTTTCCGCTATGGTCTTGCAGGTATGGATTGGCTTTTAGTATCTCGTTTGTGGGAACGGATTGTCCTGACGGTAGCTGGGTGATGGTAATGTTACAAGCACCGACAATATTGCCGTTTCTGAATGACAGATTACCGTTTACGGTTCCTAATGGCGGAATATCATATGTTCCGTCTTGTGTGATATTAACTAATTTTACATTAGCACTATATCCCCAGTATAATTCCTGCCCGTCAACTATACCTTTCACTTCCACTTTCATTCCTGGGAAATTTTTTGTTTGGTTAGGAATGTAGCATTTTACTGTATCGTTCAGTGTAGCAAATCTAGTTATGACAAATGAGGTGCTTGTTATAATTATATCAGCATTTACAGATGGATGTGATCTCCAATCATTAAAGTTTTGGCTGTATGTATCCACAGGCTTTGACATATCGTACCAGAACACCATGTGTTTTGGTATCCATTTTTCTATCACCTTGTTTATATCGGTTTTTCCTGTACCTGCCGATTTGACAAGCCCAAGTTTTCCTATGTTAAAAAAACCTATTTTTCTCATTTTTCGTCCATTTTAACCCACTCATCAGATAAAAGCAGCTTCTCAAACTCTCTTGTGCCAGTGTCGTATGTGTCGTAAGGGAAAGGGTGTTCCGTTCCGTCCTCAGGTAACGTCATAGGCATCACTTCCATAACCTTCTCGGTATGGATCATATAATACAGACCGTCTGTCGATCGTCTGAAAACGGACAGATCATCTTCCGAAAACATAATCTCGGCATCTATTTTTGGTACTATAGAAAACTGCATATTATGAATTTTATCTATTATCGCAAAGATAATTAAAAAAAAGTTAAACGTATTGGTTGCATACAGTTTTATGTCGTATATTTGCTGAAAATTTAAAAAAAATATAACGATGAATGTATTAAGCCTTTTCGATGGAATGTCGTGCGGACGGATAACACTTTCCGAACTTGGCATTCCTGTAGAAAAATACTATGCGTCCGAAGTGGACAAGTTTGCCATAAAGGCAACTATGCAGAACTTCCCTGACACCATACAACTTGGTGATGTAAGAGAACTTGAAGTAAGCAGACTGGATAAGATAGATTTGATAATCGGAGGATCGCCATGCACTAATCTGTCCATGTCTGGCAAGAGAAAAGGGCTTTCAACGAAAGAAGGCATGGAGGTTCTAGACTTGCAAACGTATCTTGAATTGAAGGAGAACGGTTTCGAGTTTGAAGGGCAATCCTATCTGTTTTGGGAATACATACGTATATACCACGAACTTATTGAGCGTGGTGACAATCCCAAGTTCTTTCTTGAAAATGTGGAAATGGGAAAGAAATGGGAATCTGTGTTCAATGAAACAATGGGGAGGAAAGGGATACATATCAACTCCGCACTTGTATCGGCACAAAACAGAAGGCGCATATACTGGACGGATATCCATGACGATATTCCACAGCCGGAAGATAGGGGTATATTGTTAAGGGATATCCTTGAAGAAGAGGTTGATGAAAAATATTTCTTGTCTGACAAGATGATTGAATGCTTGAAGGGCAGGGTAAAGACGGAAAAATTCAGTCCTGTCCAGTTCAGTCCTATCAAGTTTCCGTATGAACAAAAGGCGCGCACAATAAATACAAGGTTGTTCAAGATGGGTGACAATGACAATTACATACAGGTGGATAATGTAAAGAAAAATATACGCAATATAGACGATAAGGCTCATACATTACTTGCTACATCACACAAGGGAGCAATGGCAAACGGTATGACGATAGTTGATAACGGTAATTTTCGTATTCGTAGGCTTACCCCAACCGAGTGTGCACGGCTTCAAACCGTTCCCGAATGGTATGTATGGGATGGAATATCCGACACACAGCGTTACAAGATGCTTGGGAACGGATGGAATATAGAAACAATCAAACATATATTTAAATATTTAAGACGATGAATGTACTAAGTTTATGTGACGGGATAGCTTGTGGACGTACTGCACTAGAGAGAGCAGACATAAAGGTAGACAAGTATTACGCAAGCGAAATAAACGAACCGTCTATCAAGGTTGCACTGGATAATTATCCCGATATAATTGAATTAGGGGATATTAGAAACTGGGACAAATGGGATATACAGTGGAAAGATATTGATTTATTGATTGGCGGAACACCATGCCAGGATTTCTCACAGTTAGGGAAAGAGAAACTGAACTTCGATGGAGAGCGTTCGGGATTGTTCTTTGAATACGTCAATATACTCAACCACATCAGACAGTTTAACCCTAACATAAAGTTCATGCTCGAAAACGTGAAGATGAAATCCGATTGGGCTGATTTGATTTCGTCACATCTTGGAGTAGACTATGTGTATATCAACAGTTCCGATTTCTCCGCGCAAATGAGAGCAAGATACTACTGGTGCAACTGGGAAATACCTGCATGGAAGGACAAGGGAATACTGTTCAAGGACATAATCACGGACGGGTATGTGGAGAAAGACAAGTCATGGTGTATGCTTGAATCATGGAACAGGTTTGCCAAGAACCCCGAATCACTGTTGAGAAGATATAAAAAATCACTTACACCGCTTATATTCAACTCACCCGACTGTAATCCCGAAAAAGGTTTCAGAACGCCAAATATTACGGAAGCGGAAAGATTACAGACCGTACCCGAAGGATACACCAAGTCGGTACAACCACATATAGGCATGGGGCTGTTAGGGAACGGATGGACGGTAGATGTTGTTAGTCATATTTTTAAAGGAATAAAATGAGCCCGATAGTTAGTCATATATTCGCATTTCTGTGCGGATGCTCGTTTGTCATACTTGGAGCAATTTATATTGGAACGAAAGGAGATTGAATGGAATAATAATAGACGGAGTGCTCCATGAAATGGTTGAATCATTCAATATAATCGTGGGAAAGTAACGGATAAACACTCCCCCTTACTGATAAACGGCAAGGGGGAGGATTGTGTTTATAACCCTGGACCCATAGAAAGAAGCAATGTACTTCCCTTATATGCAGCACTGTTAAGGCTTACCCATACCCTTGCAGTTCCTGCATTAATCAGTTCCGATGATATTAATATTCTCACCTTCTTGTCAATGCTGGAATTGGCGGATACTGAAAAATTCTCTATTTTTTCTCTTGATTCACCTATAACCATAGGATCTTCAAATTTCTTACTTGCAAACCTAGACATACAACTATTATTACGGAAAGAAATAAGGCTACTCGAACCGTTTCTTACTCTTACGGTAACTTCAATATATCCCATAATGGATGGCATCACTCCACCAAGTATTGTTATGCTTACGTAAGAACCAACTATCTCTATATCTCTTTTACTTACCATTGGTACGGAATATGCTATATGAGCAATATCGGGATCATCCTGCTTCAATATAGCTGTACTAAGGAAAGGATAAACTTCCCAATCACCAGCAGTCATACCCCACGAGTTTACAGTAACCGTAGCGTATCCTGTTCCTATCTTCTTGTCGGCAGTAACACGCCTAGACATCTGACTGGTCTTGTGCTTAACATAGACACCGAAATAGCAATCAGCTATCTCGGCAAAGTCACCCATGTTAAGAAAATCAGTATCATGCCCCTCCGATGGCATCATTATAGCCGCAGAACAGACAAAATTACTACTTGTAAACTGATTGGTAGCAGTATCCGGGCAGGAGAATCTACTTATCGGTGGACTGGCAAGATGGTTGTATCCGTTAAAGTCGGTAAGACGACATGGGAACCTACCACCTGTCGGTGCTGTATATTCCCATCCGTTCATGCTTCCATCTGCGTGTTTTGGCGCATCCCAGTATCCTGCCATTTGAAAAGGTTTGACACCACAGTTCCCATCCCATCCTTGCCACCATTTTTCATTTGGTCCAGGTGCAAGGCTTTCGTAACGTACAGGTTTGTACCGTGCCCACGGGTTTATTTTCCCGTGGGTGTTTGCACAAGCATACCCTAACTCATAACCATCACTAGTAGGACCGATACCAAGGGTGGCGTAAACGTCACCAGCAAGGTTTATCGGGGCTGTAATCTTTCCATTAGAGTGACCCATGTTACTTTTCCTCCTGTTCTTTTACGGTAACATATCCCGAAACAAGCACAGTCTTTCCATGACAGTTAAGGATATCACAACAAATGTCACCTTTGATAACAATAGCATTACTAAAATCCCATCCATCTTTTTCGCTCATGGTATATATTATTCCACTTGCCCATTTATTACATTTCACATTACCTTCAATGTAAATGTCCACTTTTTTATTATTTTCTTCCATATCGCAAATATACTAATTAATTCCTAATCTCTTTTCCAATTCTCTTACTCTTTTCTTTAATCTTGTAACCTCATCATCAACTTCTTGCAAGCCTTTCCACACAACAGGGATAAGTCTTTCATAGTCTATGGTATAATAGTCATTGAAAGCGTCTTTCACCCACTGACTATAACCGCCGGAAAGCAAATCCTGTGCGATAAGACCGTAATTCCAGTTATCATGGTTAAACACTTCGGAATTTCTCTTGGCAAGATTGTTCCAGTGATATTTCACGCTCCGGAATTTGCGGATAATACCCATAGCATCATAACCCTGAATATCGGTTTTCAACCTTATATCGGAAGAGGATGCCTTGGCAGTAATTGCTCCAGTGGCTATTATATTCCCATTAGATTTTATAGAACCATTCACCGTCAATTTATATCCCGTGTCACCGCCATCTGGATTTTGCCCAATATATACTTGCCCACCCCTTGGTTGGAGCGATAAGTTACATCTTGATTGATACTGCGTAGGATAACTATGAGATTGTCCGTCTGTCGCATCAATAGAAGTCTGCAAACATATATTTCCGTCACTTCTTGCATCAGTTATACGCCCACTGTAAACCTTTAATGTAGCATCTCCAGTTTGCACAAATATACTTGTTGAAGTCATTTGCCCACCAACATCTCCAGAACCATTAAACGGCTGACCAAAAATATTTCTAGTATTGACAAGAACATTTGCCGCATGGGAAAGACCTGCTGTTACTGCAACAACAGTGTATTTTGAACCGCCAGGTGTTCCCGTAGTGCCATTATTTTGTGTGGTCACATACCCATAAGGGTATTGTTCCACTATCTTTATTGCAATATACGGGTCATAACTGTCCTTGACACATTTCATCCATACTCTCCATGTTATGCCATCATCCGTTGTACATCTTAATTCGGGAAGCCAACTTTGCCCGAAATTTGTCACGTAGAAAATATAACCTGCATTATTATCTCTACCTCTTCTTATTCTAAGAACTGCACGCCCATTCATACCACCACCCGTTCCCACTCTACATAAGTCAAATATTACGTATGCTCTTAATTGTTCCTGCCCAGTAGGAATCACGAACCTTAAAAATTCTATATAGTCATAATTATTATATTGTGAAACAAAACCATCATACATACGATTCTGATAATATGCTCCATGATTTCCGTCCAGTAAGTCCGCATTCAAATTGGCATTCAATGTAGTAGAAGAACATTGGTAAGGTGCTTTGCCTGTGCCTACGGTGGACACGAACCTGCTCGATTCAGCATAATTACCTATTACAACCTTGTTATCTTGCAGTACGATATTGCATAATACATTATTGCTTGAATTTCTTGAATCAATCCAAGCATAGGAACCTCCACTTCCCAATACCAACCGTCTAGCCGAATCCCAGTTTGCAGCTAGATAACCATTATGGGAAGTAATGTTGCTGTGTACATCTAATACCCCTGTTCTTACATTCAGCCACATGGCATTGTTTCCTTGTCTTACACCGCTGGTAGAATCTATCGTAGGATACCAACCAATTCCATACCATGATGCAAAACGTAAGTTCGCATCGGTTGAAGAAGCTGTATCACCACCACCGTGAATCCAAACACCCGAAGTCTTAACCACTCTAGTTGACCATCCGATATTGAATCCTTTGGTATTGTTCATCGTCAAATTCCCTGTCATGGTGTCACCTGCTTTCTTTACGTAGCGTCCGTCAGCAATAGACGCATAGTTTTCAGTATGTAATAATCTATGCCATGCAGACGTTATCTTATTAGTACCATCATGTTTTCCTCTAAAAAACAAGTCTGTACTAGTTCCTCCTATCTGTAATGCAGCAAATTTATTGGAATCCCATAAGTTAGCTAATAATCCATATCCAGCAAAAGGGGCATTATTTGTAGTTTGTTCTGTTGTTCTTATTTCCTTAATTGCTCTTTCAGAATAAGTATTTAAGTCAAAAGTACCATCACTTCTACCTACACTTAATAAGAACCTTTCAGCGTGCAACCCGTCAAGAAGGTCTGCATTAAGATTACCCACAACAGTGTTACTTGCCACAATAAATGGAGCAGTGCCACTTGCTACCATAGATTGTAACGGAATATAGCTTACAACCCTGCCCGGTGCTATGCTGAACAAGTTCCTCAAAACAGAGCTTGTACAAATACTCTCTACCGAACCTGATATTGGACTTGCATAAGTCTGGAATAAATGGGCGGCAGCAATATGTCTTATTCTGTCAGGTCCAGCACCACCTACGGTTGTGGCATCTGTATCACCGGGGCTTAAATCGTTTCCTTTAAACAGGACCAGCTCACCACTTTCCGTACCTCCCCAAAATCTTTCAGCAATGAACGTATGGCTATAACTGCCCGGTCCATCTCCCGTAGTTCCGTAGAAATATATGGTATTGGGGGAAGTGGCGTCCCCTATATGCAAAGCCCCACTCATCGTTATGTTACCTACGCCCGTCATATCACCGCTTACATTAGCTGTACCATCAAATGACTGCCCCCATAAAGTCCTTGGGGTTTGCAATTTTTTGGCAGCCTCAGAAGAATTCTGCAAGTTTACAAAACCCGGATTAACATAAGTGCTCCACGATGGTGCTTTTGTATCCGCCCTGTATAGTGTTATATTCGTATTAGCCCCTCCGTTTCGGTCATGGCTGTATAACAGATTGGCTTGTATTATGGAATAGTTACTTCCACCATAACAATACAGTTCTATATTTTTCTTTTCCGCATCATGATAGATACGTATGTTTAGCCTATTGATATTGTATGACGCTATCAATAGACCTTCCACTACAGCCGTACCCCTAGTTTTAACAACCAACAGACCAAACAAATCACTAAAGGATGAGTGCAGCACAAAGCAAACGTCTGTCATTGTTTCCGTATTACGTATGGAGTATGTAGCTATTCTACACCATGCAGGTTCAGTGCCTCCTACCGTATATCCGTATTTTATAAGGGCGTTTGATGTGCCGAACGCATGGTATCCGTCCAACAAATCCGCACTTAGATTATCTACGGTTGTATTGCTTGAAACTATCAAAGGTGATAACCCTGTGGCAACAGTTGACATGAATCTAGGTGCTCTTACATCATTTGGAGTGACACGTAAAACCAGCTTGTTGTTATGGTCTACGACACCAAATCCTGCACTATCCGTACTGCTGCCTCTAAGGTTTCCTATATACCAGTATGTGTCATACCAGTTGAACCTTAATCCGTTTCTTATAGAAGTTAAATTGTCATCATCGTTCTTGATAACTCCGTTATCCTTATAGATATTGGTAATATCACAATTTTCCACTCCCTTGAATACGATTGAGCCGGAAGAAGATGCGGAAGTAAGTGTTCCGGTCATGGTATCGCCAGCCTTTTTCACCCATCTACCGTCCAATACGGAAGTAGGGATATGACTTGCATCTATAATCTTACTTGAATCAGCCTTTTTCAGTTCAGCCCACATAGCATCAGCGTCAAGTCCTCCCTGCCCAGCCATGTCATACAGTTTCTTTATCGTGTACGCATTAAACGTATTGTCAAGGTCTGAATCGGAGAAGGTTGTGCCGTCAGTAAGGTTTGCGAAGCTGT
>PPYF01470357.1_pt1 | contig 17580 bp, 13 predicted proteins | sample 1559871 | NCBI WGS metagenome assembly PPYF01 (sample SAMN08240021, study PRJNA423297) | Human gut metagenome, whole genome shotgun sequencing project.
TAATACTGCCATGACCGGATACCCGGAGAGCCTTACTGACCCTTCATACGCCGGACAGTTGATGACGCTTACCTATCCTTTGGTAGGTAACTACGGTGTTCCTCCTTTTACTATCGAGCCGAATGGACTTGCCACTTTCATGGAAAGTGAAAAGATCCACGCGGAAGCGATTATCGTAAGTGACTATTCTTATGAATACAGCCACTGGAACGCTGTGGAAAGTCTTGGTGACTGGCTGAAACGGGAAAAAGTTCCTGGTATCACGGGCATTGATACACGCGAGCTGACGAAAGTTCTTCGTGAACATGGAGTAATGATGGGGAAAATAGTATTTGAAAATGAAGAATTAAGAATGAAGAATGAAGAATTTCCGTCTTATAGCGATATAAACTATGTAGACCAGGTTTCCTGTAAAGAAATTATTCATTATTTCCCTAGTGGAACAAGCAGCCACAGCGCAGCTAATTCTTCATTCTTCATTCCTCATTCTTCATTAAAAAAAGTTGTCCTGGTAGATTGCGGTGTGAAGACTAATATCATTCGTTGTCTGCTGAAACGTAATGTAGAGGTGATCCGTGTACCTTGGGATTATGATTATAACGGACTCGAATTTGACGGACTGTTTATTTCTAACGGACCGGGGGATCCGGATACCTGTGATGCTGCGGTGCAGAATATCCGCAAGGCGATGGCAAACGAGAAACTGCCTATTTTCGGAATCTGCATGGGTAACCAACTGCTTTCGAAAGCGGGAGGAGCCAAGATTTATAAATTGAAATACGGTCACCGTAGCCACAACCAACCGGTGCGTATGGTAGGCACTGAACGTTGCTTTATCACTTCGCAAAATCACGGTTATGCCGTAGACAATAATACGTTGAGTGCAGATTGGGAACCGTTATTTATTAATATGAATGATGGCTCTAACGAAGGAATCAAGCATAAAAGAAACCCTTGGTTTTCTGCACAATTCCATCCGGAAGCAGCAAGTGGACCTACGGATACGGAATTCCTGTTCGACGAATTTGTAAAACTATTATAACCCATATTCATCACGGATTATAAAAAATCTGTGTTAATCTGTGTAATCTGTGGTGAACCAGAAAGTAGAATCAATGAAAGAAAATATAAAGAAAGTATTGCTGTTGGGTTCCGGTGCCCTGAAGATCGGTGAGGCCGGTGAGTTTGACTATTCCGGTTCGCAGGCACTCAAAGCCTTGAAAGAAGAAGGCATTGAAACGATTCTTATCAATCCTAATATTGCTACGGTACAGACGTCCGAAGGAGTGGCGGATCAAATCTACTTCCTCCCGGTGACTCCGTATTTCGTAGAGAAAGTGATTCAGAAAGAAAAACCGGAAGGCATTATGTTGGCGTTCGGTGGTCAGACAGCCTTGAACTGTGGAGTGGCATTGTATAAGGAAGGTATTCTTGAAAAATATAATGTAAAAGTACTTGGCACTCCGGTACAAGCCATTATGGATACCGAGGATCGTGAACTTTTCGTTCAGAAATTGAATGAAATCAATGTAAAGACCATTAAGAGTGAAGCCGTAGAAAATGCGGAAGATGCTCGTCGCGCAGCAAAAGAACTGGGGTATCCCGTAATTGTTCGTGCTGCGTATGCATTGGGTGGCTTGGGCTCCGGTTTCTGTGATAACGAAGAGCAACTGGATATTCTTGTAGAAAAAGCGTTCTCTTTCTCTCCACAGGTATTAGTGGAAAAATCACTTCGTGGTTGGAAAGAAGTGGAATATGAAGTGGTACGTGACCGTTTCGACAACTGTATCACCGTTTGTAATATGGAAAACTTCGACCCGCTGGGTATTCATACCGGTGAATCTATCGTTATTGCTCCGTCACAAACGCTTACGAACAAAGAATATCATAAACTTCGGGAACTGGCAATACGTATCATCCGCCACATCGGTATTGTGGGCGAATGTAATGTACAATATGCCTTCGACCCCGAATCCGAAGATTATCGGGTGATTGAAGTAAATGCCCGTCTTTCCCGTTCATCGGCTTTGGCATCTAAGGCAACGGGTTATCCGCTGGCTTTCGTTGCGGCCAAATTGGGACTGGGTTACGGACTCTTCGACCTGAAGAACTCTGTAACAAAGACTACTTCTGCTTTTTTCGAACCGGCACTGGATTATGTTGTATGTAAGATTCCACGTTGGGATTTGGGTAAGTTCCACGGTGTAGATAAAGAATTGGGATCTTCTATGAAATCTGTCGGTGAGGTGATGGCTATCGGTCGTACTTTTGAAGAAGCTATCCAGAAAGGGCTCCGCATGATCGGACAGGGAATGCACGGATTTGTAGAAAATAAGGAGCTAGTTATTTCCGACATCGACAAGGCTTTGCGCGAACCGACTGATAAACGTATTTTTGTTATCTCGAAGGCTTTTCGTGCCGGCTACACCATCGATCAGGTACACGAACTGACTAAGATTGATAAATGGTTCCTTCAGAAATTGATGAATATCATGCAGACTTCCGAAGAACTGCATAGCTGGGGAAATAATCACAAACAAATAGCCGATCTGCCAAACGAACTGCTTCGTAAAGCCAAGGTTCAAGGTTTCTCTGATTTCCAGGTTGCCCGTGCCATCGGCTACGAAGGTGATATGGAGGATGGTATTCTTTATGTCCGCAAACATCGTAAAGGGGCGGGTATTCTTCCGGTAGTGAAGCAGATTGATACTTTGGCAGCTGAATATCCGGCACAAACCAATTATCTGTATCTTACTTATAGCGGCGTGGCAAATGATGTTCATTACTTGGGCGACCATAAATCCATTGTCGTATTGGGATCCGGCGCTTATCGTATCGGTTCTTCCGTAGAATTTGACTGGTGCGGTGTGCAGGCTTTGAATACTATTCGTAAAGAAGGATGGCGCAGCGTGATGATTAATTATAATCCTGAAACTGTATCTACGGACTACGATATGTGCGATCGCTTGTACTTCGACGAATTGACTTTTGAACGTGTGATGGATATTCTGGAACTGGAGAATCCGCATGGGGTAATTGTATCTACTGGTGGTCAGATTCCAAATAATCTTGCTTTGCGTCTGGATGCACAGAATATCAATATCCTTGGCACAAGTGCCAAGAGCATTGACAACGCTGAAGACCGTGAGAAATTCTCTGCCATGCTCGACCGTATCGGTGTGGATCAGCCCCGTTGGCGTGAATTAACATCTATGGATGACATTCAGGAGTTTGTTGAAGAAGTAGGTTTTCCTGTACTTGTCCGTCCGTCATACGTGCTTTCGGGAGCTGCAATGAATGTTTGTTCCAATCAGGAAGAACTGGAACGTTTCCTGAAACTGGCAGCCAATGTCTCGAAAAAACATCCGGTAGTAGTAAGTCAGTTTATTGAACATGCCAAGGAAGTAGAAATGGATGCCGTGGCGCAGAATGGCGAAATTGTGGCATACGCTATTAGTGAGCATATCGAATTTGCAGGAGTACACTCCGGTGACGCGACTATTCAGTTCCCGCCACAGAAGCTATATGTAGAAACTGTTCGTCGTATTAAGCGTATCAGCCGTGAGATTGCCAAGGCTTTGAATATCTCCGGTCCGTTTAATATTCAGTATTTGGCAAAAGACAATGATATCAAGGTGATCGAATGTAACTTGCGTGCTAGTCGTTCTTTCCCATTTGTCAGCAAGGTACTGAAGATCAACTTTATTGAACTGGCAACCAAAGTTATGCTTGGCCTGCCTGTCGAAAAACCGGAAAAGAATCTTTTCGAACTGGACTATGTGGGAATCAAAGCTTCACAATTCTCCTTCAATCGTTTGCAGAAAGCCGACCCGGTGTTGGGAGTAGATATGGCTTCCACCGGTGAAGTAGGTTGTATTGGTATGGATACTTCTTGTGCTGTATTGAAAGCAATGCTTTCTGTAGGCTATCGTATTCCGAAGAAGAATATCTTGCTTTCCACGGGTACCATGAAGCAAAAAGCGGATATGATGGATGCAGCCCGTATGTTGGTGAATAAGGGATATAAACTCTTTGCGACGGGCGGTACACATAAAGCGCTTGCCGAGAGCGGTATTGAGAGTACTCATGTTTATTGGCCGAGTGAAGAGGGACATCCGCAGGCGTTGGAGATGCTTCATAGTAAGGAAATAGATATGGTAGTCAATATACCAAAGAACTTGACTGCCGGAGAATTAAGTAATGGGTATAAAATCCGTCGTGCTGCCATTGATTTGAATGTACCATTGATTACAAATGCACGCTTGGCTAGTGCATTTATCAATGCCTTCTGTACGATGAGTGTGGATGATATAGCTATCAAGAGCTGGGCAGAATATAAATAAGATGATTATATTCTATTAAAATGAAAAGACAAAGGTCGTTCTTATTATTCGAGAGCGGCCTTTGTCTATTATTGTAGAAATACAATTATTCGATTATTCAGTTGGAAAATTAAATACTCTTGGTCTTTATTTGCTGTTTTGGACATTTTAATGTAACTTGCGCGCTTATTTAAATAATATTTTTTTTACAGGAGGATGATAGGTATGGATAATCATGTTGTAATAATGGCTGGTGGCATAGGGAGCCGTTTCTGGCCGATGAGCACTCCGGAATGTCCTAAACAATTTATTGATGTAATGGGATGTGGCCGGTCACTGATTCAATTGACGGCAGACCGGTTTGATGGTGTTTGCCCCAGAGAAAATATGTGGGTGGTAACTTCTGAAAAATACATTGATATTGTTCGGGAGCAGTTGTCGGAAATTCCGGAAAGTAATATTTTAGCGGAACCTTGTGCACGAAATACTGCACCTTGTATCGCATTTGCTTGCTGGAAAATCAAAAAGAAGCATCCCCATGCTAACATTGTAGTAACTCCTTCGGATGCATTAGTCATCGATACGAGCGAGTTCCGTAGAGTGATGGAGAAAGCACTTCGTTTTACGGATGATAGCAGTGCTATTGTCACAATAGGTATTCGGCCGACTCGTCCGGAGACAGGCTACGGATATATTGCTGCTGCCAACCAGCTTCAAACAGATAAAGAAATTTATACAGTAGACGCATTCAAGGAAAAACCCGATAAAGAGACAGCTGAAAAGTATTTGGCGGAAGGTAATTACTTCTGGAATGCGGGAATCTTTGTGTGGAACGTGCGTACTATCACTTCCGTGATGCGTGTATATGCTCCGGGTATCGCACAGATTTTTGACCGTATTTTCCCGGATTTCTATACGGAAAAGGAAAATGAAACAATCAAAAAGTTATTCCCGACTTGCGAAAGTATTTCTATCGACTATGCGGTGATGGAAAAAGCGGAGGCAATTTACGTGTTACCGGCTTCTTTCGGCTGGTCGGATTTAGGCACATGGGGAGCACTTCGCGGTCTTTTACCACAAGATAAATCGGGAAATGCTACGGTAGGAACCGATATACGTTTGTATGACAGTAAGAACTGTATTGTGCATGCCAGCGAAGAAAAACGAGTTGTTGTTCAAGGACTGGATGGATATATCATCGCAGAGAAAGATAATACATTACTGATTTGTAAACTGGAAGAGGAACAACGGATTAAAGAGTTCTCGAAATAAAGATTATTTCGTTTGTTGATATTCGTGTGGTGTCATTCCTGTCATTCGTTTAAAGAACTTCGAGAAAAAAGAAGGATTAGGGAAATTTAATTCATCAGAAACTTGATAAACGAGCAGATTGCTATGTTTTAGCAATACTTTTGCTTCTAGTATAATGGACTGGTTTATCCAGTCCATTACTGTTTGTTGACTGGCCTGTCGGATAACAGTATTCAGATAACGTGGAGTGAGGCATAGCTTATCTGCATAGAAATTTACGTTACGTTCTTTCTTGCTGTATACATTGACAAGAGAGATGAAACGTTGGAAAATCTCTTCCTGTCTTGTCAACTGGGCAGAATTCAGTTCAATACTGTTTTGAGCGATATATTCTAAATAATAGATGAGGCTGGCCAAAAGATGTTGTATAGCTTCTTTGCGGAATGGCGGTTCCTGCAATACTCCCCATATCAAGGTGAAATAATGTTCCATTTGTTGCTGTTCTTGTGGAGATAGTAACAATATGATGTTTTTCTGATGATGGAGAAGGTAAGAAAAAAAATCGTCTTTTCCGGATATAGGAAGGAAATTGTGGTCGGCTGCTATCATTTGCATATCAAAATCAGGAGACACCTCTGTGATTTGAATAATGGAGTTAGGAGCGATCACTGCGATGTATCCCGGTTGGATGGTATATTCGATCAGATTAATGAGAATTCGGGCAGAGCCTTGGTTGACGAATGCGATACGCCCTTCTTTAATACGATACGGTTGACCGAGTGAGAAAAGAGTCGTTTCCATCTTTACAAAGCTATTGACGAATCCGAAATCAGAAGATATATAACGATGCTCGTTATGCCGGACAATTTTAAGATTGTCTAATAATTTAAGTGCTAACTCTATCGGTTCTTTTTGTCCCATTTTCTTTTCTCTTTTCCGGCAAAGGTAATAAAATGCGGCATACTTATTTGCTTTTTTCTGTTTTATCGAACTAATGGAACACATTTACCAACTCTTGGAAATGACCAGTATCTTTGAAATCCCTATCTTTGTCTTTCGAAGAAACCAAAGAAATAATGGATATGAAAAGAATGATTTTCAGTTTCTCCTTTTTACTGTATGTAGCAGGAGCGTATGCGCAGATTACATTGGAAGAATGTCAGCGGAAGACGCAGGACAATTATCCGTTGGTACATCAGTATGGCTTAGTGGAGAAGACAAAGGAATATAATCTGGAAAATGCAGCCAAGGGATATTTGCCTCAATTTGCTCTTTCGGCAAAGGCCTCTTATCAGAGTGATGTGACAGAAATTCCGGTAAAACTTCCCGGAGTAGATTTAAAAGGATTGTCCAAAGACCAATATCAGGTCATGTTGGAATTGCAACAGAAGATATGGGACGGGGGAGGAATCCGTATGCAGAAGAAGCAGACGATTGCAGAGGCTGAAGTGGAAAAAGAAAAACTGAATGTAGATATGTATGCGCTGAATAACCGCGTGAATGATCTTTATTTTGGAATTCTCCTGCTGGACGAGCAAATCAAACAAAATACATTGTTGCAAGATGAACTGGAGAGAAATTATCGTCAGATTACTGCTTATGTGGAAAATGGAATAGCCAATCAAGCTGATTTGGATGCAGTGAAAGTGGAGCAGCTGAATACAAAACAGAAAAGAGTGGATTTAGTATCATCACGGGCAGCTTATTTGAAAATGCTTTCGCTGTTGGTAGGAGAAGTACTGTCTCTGGAGACCGTGCTGGAGAAACCTGTACCTCAAAGTACGGTTTCGGCTGTCAGTGAGATTCGTCGGCCGGAGTTGGCTTTGTTTGATGCACAGGGAGCCGGACTGCAAGTGCAGGAGAAGGCTTTGGATGTGCGTCATCTTCCGCAGTTCGGACTGTTTGTACAGGGAGCATACGGGAATCCCGGATTGAATATGCTGAAGAATGAATTCTCTCCTTATTATATGGCAGGTGTCCGGCTTTCATGGAATTTCGGTAGTCTGTATACTTTGAAAAATGACCGTCGGGTGATCGAGAAGAAAAGGCAGCAACTGGATAATAACCGGGATGTATTCCTTTTCAATACAAGACTGGAAATGACGCAGCAGGATCAGGCTATCCATTCTTTGGAGAAGCAAATGCGGGATGATGATGAAATAATCCGGTTGCGTACAAATATCCGTAAAGCTGCCGAAGCAAAGGTGGCAAATGGAACATTGACCGTGACTGAAATGTTACGTGAACTGACTAATGAGAGCTTGGCGCGTCAATCGAAAGCTATGCATGAGATTCAACGGTTAATGGGAATTTATCAATTGAAATATACAATAAATGATTAATATAACTTCTCCGGATATGAAAAGAATAACAAAAATAGGAATGTGGGGGATAACGCTGATGATGTTATCTGCCTGTGGAAATGGAACACCAGATTATGACGCAACCGGTACATTTGAAGCTACGGAAGTAATAGTGTCCGCCGAGGCTGCCGGAAAATTGCTACGACTAGAAGTAGAAGAGGGAATAAAGCTGGAAGCGGGTGAGGAGATCGGGTTGGTAGATACGGTACAATTGTATTTAAAGAAACTGCAATTGGAAGCCAGTATGAAATCGGTAGAAAACCAGCGTCCTGATCTTGCCAAACAGATTGCCGCTACCAAGCAGCAAATTGTCACGGCAGAGCGTGAGAGGAAACGGGTGGAAAACTTGCTTGCTGCAGGTGCGGCCAATCAAAAACAACTGGATGATTGGGACGCGCAAGTCAAATTACTCGAACGACAGCTCGTTGCACAGGAATCATCGTTGCGTAATAGTACGAATAGCCTTACAGAACAAGGCAATTCGGTTGCTATACAGGTAGCGCAAGTGGAGGATCAGTTAGTTAAATGTCATGTTCAGTCACCTATCGCAGGTACAGTATTGGCTAAATATGCGGAAGCCGGTGAATTGGCGGCTATCGGTAAGCCTTTATTTAAGGTGGGCGAAGTGGAACGTATGTATTTAAGGGCTTACATCACTTCCGAACAGTTGTCAAAAGTGAAACTGGGAGATCAAGTGACTGTGTATGCTGACTATGGCAACTCGGAGCAGAAAGCTTATCCAGGGGAAGTGACCTGGATTTCCGATCGTTCGGAATTCACTCCAAAAACAATTCTGACGAAGAATGAACGTGCTAATCTGGTATATGCAGTGAAGATTGCGGTGAAGAATGACGGAGCGTTGAAGATTGGTATGTATGGCGGAGTAAAATTAAAGAATGAAGATTAAAAATTAAAGTCTGGGAGATGGAGAAGGATGTACCCATAGTGGTTGTGAAAGAAGTCGGCAAGAGCTATGGAACGGTGGAAGCGCTGAAAGAGGTTTCTTTTGTGGTAGAACGGGGAGAGATCTTTGGGCTGATAGGTCCTGACGGTGCCGGTAAGAGTACCTTATTCCGTATTCTGACTACTTTGCTACTGGCAGATAAGGGAACGGCCACGATCGGCGGACTGGATGTGGCAACAGACTATAAACAGATTCGTACAAAGGTGGGATATATGCCCGGCCGTTTTTCACTTTACCAGGATCTATCAGTAGAGGAGAATCTGGAGTTTTTCGCTACCGTATTCCATACGACTGTTCAGGAGAACTATGATTTAATTAAAGATATCTATCAGCAGATAGAACCGTTCAGGAAAAGAAGGGCAGGGGCTTTGTCGGGTGGTATGAAGCAGAAACTGGCATTGAGTTGCGCTTTGATCCATAAGCCTGATATTTTATTTCTGGATGAACCCACTACCGGAGTGGATCCTGTGTCGCGCAAGGAATTTTGGCAAATGCTTCGTAACTTGCGGGAACAGGGTATTACCATTGTTGTTTCTACTCCCATCATGGATGAAGCCCGGCAATGTGACCGGATTGCTTTTATCAATCATGGAAAGATTCATGGAATTGATACTCCCGAGCGTATTCTTCAGCAATTTGCATCCATCCTTTGTCCTCCTTCTTTGGAACGGGAGGAGGTGAGGCATGAAACCGCTCCGGTCATTGAAGTGGAGCAGTTGACAAAGTGTTTTGGTAATTTTACAGCGGTAGATCATATCTCCTTTCAGGTGAACCGGGGAGAGATATTTGGCTTCCTGGGTGCTAACGGTGCCGGAAAGACTACAGCCATGCGCATGCTTTGTGGATTGAGCAAACCGACATCAGGCATAGGAAAGGTGGCAGGATATGATATTTTCCGGGAAGCTGAACAAGTAAAGAAGCATATCGGCTATATGAGCCAGAAATTTTCGCTGTATGAAGATTTGAAAGTGTGGGAGAATATCCGTCTGTTTGCCGGGATTTATGGGATGAAAGAGCAAGAAATAGAGCGGAAGACAGAAGAATTGTTGGATCGCCTGGGGCTTGCTGACGAGCGGGATACTTTGGTGAAGAGCCTTCCGGTGGGGTGGAAGCAGAAATTAGCTTTTTCAGTTTCAATCTTCCACGAGCCGAGAATTGTTTTTCTGGATGAGCCGACGGGTGGAGTAGATCCCGCTACGAGAAGGCAGTTCTGGGAATTGATTTATCAGGCAGCCGACCAGGGAATCACCATATTTGTCACTACCCATTATATGGATGAAGCGGAATATTGTAACCGGATATCTATCATGGTGGACGGTCAGATTAAAGCTCTTGATACACCTGCCCGTCTGAAGCAACAATTCGGTGCGGAAACGATGGATGATGTTTTTCAGCAATTAGCCCGCGGTGCGGTGCGCAAAGCAGATTGATTATGAGACAGTTTATAGCTTTTGTAAAGAAAGAATTTTATCATATTTTCCGTGACCGGCGAACCATGCTGATTTTATTGGGGATGCCGGTTGTACAAATTATACTATTCGGTTTTGCCATCAGTACAGAGGTGAAAAATGTCCGGTTGGCGGTGCTCGATCCTTCTAATGATGTGGTGACACGAAAGATAATTGATCGTTTGGACGCCAGTGAGTACTTCACTGTTACCGCGCGTTTTCATTCGCCCCAGGAAATGGAAGCTGCTTTTCTGAAGAATAAGGTTGATATGGCGATTGTTTTTAGCGAACGTTTTGTTGATGATCTCTATACGGGTGATGCTCATGTGCAGCTGGTAGTAGATGCAACAGATCCGAATATGTCGACTTCGCAGGTTAATTATGCGACGGGAATTGTTTCTATGGTAGGTCAGGAAATGATGCCGCCCAATATGTCGGCTGCCCGTTTAACGTCGGATATAAAACTGTTGTATAACCCGCAAATGAAGAGTGCTTATAACTTTGTTCCGGGGGTAATGGGGTTGATCTTGATGCTGATTTGCGCTATGATGACCTCGATTTCCATCGTTCGTGAAAAAGAGACGGGGACCATGGAGGTATTACTGGTTTCGCCTGTGAAGCCACTATTTATTATTTTGGCAAAGGCTGTGCCTTATTTTGTGTTGTCGTTTGTCAATCTGATAACAATTCTTTTACTTTCGGTCTTTGTGCTGGATGTTCCGGTAGTAGGAAGTTTGTTCTGGTTGATAACCGTCTCTTTGTTGTTTATCTTCGTATCCTTGGCGTTGGGTTTATTGATTTCATCAGTCACGCGTACACAGGTTGCGGCCATGCTGGTTTCCGGTTTGATGTTGATGATGCCCACGATGCTTTTATCGGGGATGATTTTCCCTATTGAGAGTATGCCGTTGATACTTCAGTGGATCTCGGATATACTTCCGGCACGTTGGTATATTCAGGCTGTGCGAAAGTTGATGATTGAAGGAGTGCCTGTTGTATTGGTATATAAGGAGATTGGTATCTTATTATTGATGGCGACGGTACTTATTACGATCAGTATCAAGAAATTCAAGTATAGATTGGAGTAGATAAGAATAATATGTTAATGTGCCAATTGGCTGTGTTATACTACATGGCATTGACATATAAACATATCAGCAAATTGAAGAATTATTTATGATAAAGTTCCTGATAGAAAAAGAGTTTAAACAATTGCTTCGCAATTCGTTTCTTCCGAAATTGAGAACGGCTGATATTGTGATGGAAATTCCGAGGCATTTGGAACGGGATTGGATGAATGGAGAGGATGCTCATGTATTGATAGCGGCCAATGCCGTGAATGGAACGAAAGGCGGTCTGGGTAGTTCTTATTTGTCTTCTATCATTAATGATTATGCAGCCGAACTACGTTCGGAACATCCCGAAGCAGCTACCGTTTCCGGCACTTTCCCTTCCATACAGGTTGATACGCAGGGATTGTTTAATCCGAATCTGAACTATAAGCTCTATATGATTCCGGCATTGATGGTCATGTTGTTGACTTTGATTTGTGGTTTCTTGCCTGCGTTGAATGTGGTTAGCGAGAAGGAAGTGGGGACAATAGAACAAATCAATGTGACTCCGGTTCCGAAGTTTGTTTTTATTTTGGCAAAGCTCCTGCCTTATTGGCTGATTGGTTTTCTGGTGCTGACGGTGTGTTTCATATTAGCCTGGTTAATTTATGGCATAGTACCTGTCGGGCATTTTCTGTTGATTTACTTTTTCGCGGTTCTTTTTGTTCTGGTGATGTCCGGCTTCGGACTAGTCATTTCCAACTATTCAGCAACGATGCAGCAATCAATGTTTGTTATGTGGTTCTGTTTGTTGGTGGTGATTTTGATGAGCGGTTTGTTTACCCCCATTAGCAGCATGCCGGAATGGGCACAAATAATAACGATATTCAATCCTTTGAAGTATTTTATGGAGGTGATGCGAATGATATATCTGAAGGGGAGTGGTTTCTTTGATTTGCTGCCGCAGTTCGGAATATTGTTGCTTTTTGCAGTCGTGTTTAATAGTTGGGCGGTAATTAGCTATCGGAAGAACAACTGAAGATAATAAGGGGGCAGTCCGAAAACCCTGTGGGTATGTTATGTTAATAAGGCGGCATTGCCTGCAAAGACAATAAAAAAACAGCTCGTTTCCCTTTAAGGGAGAGAGCTGTTTTTGATCCTTTTCATCACCGTCTCCGGTGAATAGTAAGTGGTTACTGTATTACTTTATTTCGATTTGTCTATTTGGCTTCTTTACTTCTTCTTCAGAGAGTTTCGGAAGTTCGATATTTAGAACGCCATGTTCTACAGATGCAGCAATTTTCTCTTTGTCTACATTATCCGGTAGAATCATTGTTTGCTGGAACTTAGAGTATGAGAATTCGCGACGCAGATAGCGACCGTCTTTCTTTTCCTCCTAAGTTAAACATTCAGTTAATTATTCTTGAACTTCGGTTTTTTCACTTCTGATGGTACCGGTTGTCCCGGTTTCCATCGTCTGCTTTTGAACCGTTGTTCGCTTCTATAAGTGCAAACCTTATGCCAAGTGATTTTTGAGACTAAAATTGTCTATTTGTCATTATAATAATGCCAATTTTGCAATAATAATGACAAAATGTATTCTGTTTTTATTTATTTTATATAAGATAGATATTAATTTGATAATATGTCTATTTCTTCTCGATTAGTTTGAATCTCATTCTTAATGTTTGCCTTTCTTCGTCATAGTCATAGCTAATGATTTTGAAAGTTCCCATTTCAGAAGTATTTGATACATGCAATCCGATACAGGCACAGGCGTCATAATCTCCAATGCGGACAATGCGAAGGGTAGGACTTGCGTCAGCAGGTAGTTTGCTTAAATCTACAATGTCTTTGGCCTGTTCATGTGTCATATACTCAACAGTCACAGGTAGGTTTTGACTAATTGCTTCATTTACTATCTCTTCAATTGACTGAATTTGTTCTGCTGTCGGACATGACGAAAGTATATAATCACATTTGCTCTTTTTTCTTTCGATGTGGGCATTGCGAGAACGTGGACAGCCAAAGGTTTTTACCATGGTTGCATTGAGTAAATGCTCTGCTGTATGCATAGGAGGATACTCCTGCTTGTTGTGGTCGTTGAGTTGAATTTGTTGTTCCATAAATTATTTCAATAACTTTTTATTTTTGATATCTTCTAGTATGCTCATTTGTTGAATTGCTATTTGATTTAATTTGATAAGTCTGTCCTTGGGTGTCAAACCTTCATTTATGAAAACGGCATTTAAATTTTCCATGTTTGATAAGCAGATAAGTTCATTGATTGAGGCATAATCACGAATATTACCTTTTAAATTAGGGTGTGTATCACGCCATTCTAAGGCTGTCATTCCAAACATGGCTACATTAAGGATATCAGCTTCGCTGGCATAAATCATGGATGCTTGCTGTGGAGTGATTTCTTGAGGGATAAGATGCTGCTTGATTGCATCAGTATGAATATGATAATTAATTTTAGATAGTTCTCGTTTTGCTGACCAACCAATTTGAGCTTGCTCTTGCTCTTTGAGACGTTGGAATTCTTTTACTATATATAACTCAAATTCAACAGAAATCCAACTTGCAAATTTGAATGCAATATCTTTGTGAGCAAAAGTGCCGCCATATCTTCCGGATTTGGATATGAGTCCAATAGCACAGGTCGTTTCTATCCATTTTTGAGGAGAAAGAGTGAATGCATTTAAACCTGCTTCTTTTCTAAACCCCTCGAATTCGAGGGGTTTAAAATGGGGGTTATATAATATTTCCCATAATCCTAGATATTCAATAGTCATTCTATTACGTAGCCAGTTGGCAATAACAGTATTAGCATCTGTTGTCTTGTATTTAGCTATGTCGGTTAAAGAAATATAATCTGTATCGTTGATCTTTAAGATAGTAACGTCTGTGGTCTGAACTGTAATCTTTGCCATATTCTGATTTTTCAGTAAAGGTAAAGTTATATTTGGGAATAAAGAAACGTATATCACTTTTTATTCAAGGTATGTTAAACTCACTTCTAATATATAGGCATAAAAAAAGGAGCAACGCCTTGCTCCAACCTTTGTTAACCTTAAATCTAATACTATGAAAAACACAGTGCAAAGAAGAAAGCTATGCACAGAAAAATGATTTTGGAAATTTAGCTCGTTATTCAAAACAAAATGCTGCACTTCCAAAGGCGACGAAGAAAGACAAACGAGTTATTTTTATGGGAAATTCCATTACGGAGGGCTGGGTACGTACTCATCCGGACTTTTTCAAATCAAACGGTTATATCGGCCGTGGAATCAGTGGGCAGACTTCTTACCAATTCTTGTTGCGTTTTCGGGAAGATGTGATTAATCTTTCTCCTGCTTTAGTGGTGATTAATGCCGGAACCAATGATGTCGCCGAAAATACACAAACTTATAATGAAGATTATACATTTGGAAATATCGTTTCTATGACAGAATTGGCAAAAGCAAATAAGATAAAAGTGATTCTGACTTCCGTATTGCCTGCCGCTGCATTTAAATGGAGAATGGAAATAAAAGATGTTCCACAGAAAATTAAATCTTTAAATGATCGGATAGAGGCTTATGCAAAAGCTAATAAAATTCCGTTTGTTAATTATTATAAGGCAATGGTGGATGAAAATCAGGCCTTGAATCCCCAATATACTAAAGATGGAGTTCATCCGACAGGCGAGGGGTATGATATTATGGAGCCATTGATAAAAGCTGCTATTGAGAAAGCACTCTAAGGTTTATTGATGTAAATTTTGAAATATAAATGCTGTCTGATAATCAAGTTGGGCAGCATTTATTGTGAATGTGCACTTCTATGGATATAGTTGTTGAAAAGGTTTTAGATGACGTATAGACATAAAAAAAGGAGCAACGCCTTGCTCCAACCTTTGTTAACCTTAAATCTAATACTATGAAAAACACATCATGCAAAATAACCTTATATTATTAGGCACGGATTGCGCGGATTACGCGGTTGCTTTATAACAGCCATCATTCGAGGAACCGTGTAATCCGTGCCTAGATTTACTATATAGGCTAATTATGGTGACATACTTAGTGTAATATATGAAGAATGGGAGTTTTTACCCCCATTTCTCTTTCATCAAATCTTCCAGTTTCAACAACTCGTCACGGTATTGTGCAGCTTCAATAAATTCGAGTTTCTTGGCTGCTTCCTGCATCAGTTTGCGAGTACGTTCGATACTCTTTTCCATTTGCGCTTTACTCATATACTGCACTACCGGGTCTGCTGCAATGTTCGGAGTAGAAGGTTCTACATAAGCATGTCTTTCTTTTAGCAGTTCATCCGCCTCTTTGGCATTACCGAATACCGACAAGTTTCTGGCCTTTTTAATCTGCTGCGGAGTAATTCCGTTTGCTTCATTGTATGCCAACTGTTTTTCCCGGCGGCGATTGGTTTCGTCAATCGTCAGTTTCATGCTATCCGTCATCCTGTCCGCATACATGATTACCTTGCCGTTTACATTACGGGCAGCACGTCCTGCGGTTTGCGTCAGTGAACGGTGGGAGCGGAGGAATCCTTCTTTGTCAGCATCAAGAATAGCAACGAGCGACACTTCCGGAAGATCGAGTCCTTCACGGAGCAGGTTGACTCCGATAAGCACATCATAGATTCCTTGCCGGAGATCATCCATAATCTTCACACGTTCCAATGTATCGACATCACTATGGATATAGTTACATCTTACATTATTATTAAGAAGATACTCTGCCAGTTCTTCTGCCATTCGTTTGGTTAGTGTGGTGACGAGTACGCGTTCTTCCTTTTCAATGCAGAGCTGGATTTCTTCCATTAAGTCGTCAATCTGATTAAGGCTCGGGCGCACTTCGATGACAGGATCAAGCAGTCCCGTAGGACGAATCACCTGCTCTACGACGATACCTTCAGACTGAATCAATTCATAATCTGCCGGTGTGGCACTGACATAAATTACCTGTTTCGCCATTTCCTGAAACTCTTCGAATTTCAACGGACGGTTGTCCATAGCCGCAGGCAATCGGAAACCATATTCCACCAGATTGATTTTACGTGCACGGTCTCCTCCGTACATCGCACGGATTTGAGGTACACTTACGTGGCTTTCGTCAATGACAATCAGAAAATCATCCGGAAAGAAATCGAGCAGACAATAAGGACGGGTACCGGCAGCACGACCGTCGAAATAACGGGAATAATTCTCAATTCCGGAGCAATGCCCTAGCTCCCGTATCATTTCCATATCGTAAGTCACTCGTTCATATAGTCGTTTGGCTTCATATTCTTTACCGATAGACTCGAAGAATGCCACTTGTTTGGTCAGATCATCTTCTATTTCGTGGATAGCACGGAGAGTAGCCTCTTTGGTCGTCATGAACAGGTTAGCCGGATAAATCTTATAGGCGTCAAATGGTGCGATAGTGACTCCTGTGATAGGATCTACTTCTTCTATACCATCAATCTCATCCCCCCAAAAGGTGACACGGAGCAGATTGTCGGTATAAGCCAGATAGATATCCACAGTATCACCTTTAACGCGGAAATTTCCACGGTTCAAGTCGATGTCATTACGGACATACAAACTGTCTACCAGACGGCGTAAAAAGACATTGCGGTCCATCATCCGTCCCCGTTCTATTTCAATGACATTTTTGTAGAAGTCTGAAGGATTTCCCATACCGTAGATACAAGAAACGGAAGAAACCACTACCACGTCTTTTCGTCCGGAGAGTAGGGCAGAAGTGGCCGCGAGCCGAAGTTTGTCGATTTCGTCATTGATGGCAAGATCTTTCTCTATATAAGTATCACTGCTCGGGAGATAGGCCTCCGGCTGATAATAGTCATAGTAAGAAACGTAATATTCTACCGCGTTATTGGGGAAGAAACCTTTAAACTCACTATAAAGCTGGGCAGCCAATGTCTTGTTATGGCTCAAAATCAACGTAGGTTTGTTGATATTGGCGATCACATTGGCAATGGTAAATGTTTTTCCCGATCCGGTCACTCCCAATAAAGTCTGTGCGGGAACTCCCTGAAGTACCCCTTCAGTCAGTTGTGCTATCGCTTCCGGCTGATCCCCGGTAGGTTTGTAAGCTGATGTTAGTTCATAATTCATAGTTAAATCCTAAAAAGTGGAGCAATATTCGGTAAAATAATCGAGATAACAAA
>PPYF01525671.1_pt1 | contig 17570 bp, 18 predicted proteins | sample 1559871 | NCBI WGS metagenome assembly PPYF01 (sample SAMN08240021, study PRJNA423297) | Human gut metagenome, whole genome shotgun sequencing project.
TTTTTGATCACCTCTTGTTTCATTAATTTCATTATCTTTTACAACATTTATCTGCTCATTTTTAATATTTTCTTTACTAAAATTGCTTGATTCAGTAGCTTTAGAACTATTCTTACCAATATGATTTATAGAAATGGCAGATATTACTACAGTAAATAAAATTGCACAAATTATACTTATTACAATAATTTTTTTATTTCTCATTTTATTTCTCCCTTTAAACTTTCTCTATATCAGTTGAACGATACACCATTTTTGGAGGGGCATTCAACCACTATATTTAGTACAATGTTTTATTTATTTTCTAAACATAGATAAGTGCTCTGTTACAAATCATATTATAGCATAATATGACTGTTTGTTCCAACTATTTTTTCCTGATAATCCGGTTCACCCGTCACCAAATATATATTATTATATTGCTTCTCTGTTAAGCGTAAAAGTCTCACCGTTCTGGTTTTAGGTGCATATTCTTCTATTCGTCTGAAATGTTTTTCGGATGCTTTCCGGTCCTTCTCCGTAAGCCTTATTATATTCCTCACAAAGACGCTCTACAGCACTTGGAGTTTCATAAGGCTCAAGTGACTTGAATAATACAATTTTTTCTCCATTTTCAAGAACCATATCAATTTCATTAGGTGTAGTTTTAAATTTTCCACCATAGGAAAAAGCCGTATGTTTTAACAGTTCACCATGCAGCTGTAAGATATAACTGCTTCTTACAGGAATTGCTTCATAACTTTCATGAATTATATTTAATGCATTCCTATAACCAAGGATTTCCTGTTCATCTCTGTTTCGTGGAGTCGTCTTATTTTCAACTAACTGCTTTAATCTTGAATTAGTGGTAATAATACCTTCTATCTGATTTGAGCTTTCGGTACTCTGAATTTTAGCAATTTCAACTAATCTGTTTAATTCAATCGGTCTCTGTCTTAAATATAAATCCTGTTTGCCCTTAAATTCGTGAATCTGTGCAACATAAGCCATTATTTCATTATCCCAGGTTCTTTCCTTAAGTTTTGAATAATCAAATTCTCGCATCAGGTACTCCTTTCTCCCAAATGCCACTTCTTTCTCCCAATTATAATATATTTTGGGAGAAAAACGAGAGAAATGGGAGTAACATTTTATTATTCTATATATTAGCCACTTAAATATAATTTATTCTAATCCATATACAGAAAACAAACGGGGTAATGCCTAAGAAATTATCCGCATTATTATAATTATAAGTGCATCTATAACACCAATATCAAGAAGTACAATATCTGCTATCCAGTATATTCAGGAAATTGTCGGAACGGAAGCTAAAATCATGTGGGGTACCGTTTCTTCTAAAGAACAACTTGAGGATAATAAAAATTCCCTTATAACCATTATTGCAACTGGGCTTAATGATTCCAGTGACACTAATAAAACTAGTCCTACTAACCTGCTTTAATTTTCAACATTTCCCAGCTCTGCCCTAAACATCAGTCTTCTTGTTCCCCTGATATTCTCAAACTGGATTTCATATGTCTGTGTAACCTTATCGACCTTAACAATCTCGCCAGTTCCAAATACCTTATGTCTGACTTTATCTCCAACCTCAAATACGGCCTTTGGCAGCATCTGCTCAGTCACACCTCTGATTAATACTCTGCTGTTGTTGATACAGTCAAGAAGATTAGTATCAATGTCACTTAAAAATGCTGATGGTCTTGCGCCAAAACGCCCGTCTTTCTTTCTATAAGTGCTGAGGTAAAGCATATTCTTAGCCCTCGTCATTGCAACATACAACAATCTTCTTTCCTCTTCATATTCGTCTTCATTACGAAGCCTGCTGCTTGGAAACTGTCCTTCAACGAGTCCTGGTACAAATACTGTATCAAACTCAAGTCCTTTTGCTGTATGAATTGTCATTACTTTTACAACATTATACTCTCCGTCCTCATCTTGCGCTGAAAATAATGCAAAATGGCTTAACAGATCAGCCAGCTCAACCTTTTCCTGATTATCTTCCTCCAATGCCGTAATAGTCCTGATAAGCTCTGACACATTATCAAGTCTGGTCTGATCGATATCCTGCTCCAATGCCTGACGATATCCCATATCAAGACATTTGTTTACTATATCAGTACAGGTATAAGTAACATATGTATCATGCAATTCACTGATTGCATTGTAATATTCTATAACATTTTTCTGTGTTATATCGCCATTTTCAATCTGCTTTCCAAGTGCCTTGAAAAGACTGCAGTTGTTCTGTGCCGCTGCATTTTTAAGCTTCTCAACAGACTTCTTACCAAAGCCCCTTCTAGGTCTGGATATAGTATACATCAAATCCATGTCCGTAAGACTGTACACCATTCTCATGTATGAAAGCACCGTTCTTATCTCTTCGCTTTCGTAGAATTTCGCACCGCTTAGTATCTTGTATGGAACTTTTCTTTTTATAAATGCTTCCTCTAACGACCTTGTCTGTGAAGCAGCCCGCACCAATATAGTATGGTCGCTGTACTTCATATTCTTAGCGACATTATCAAGAATAGTATCAGCTATCCACAAAGACTCATTCTCCTCGGTGCCAGGTGCATTAAATACCGGCTTATGGCCATCTGGTCTGTTAGAAATCATCTGCTTTTCAAGCCTGTTCTGATTAGCGGATATAAGTGACTTAGCCACATTTACAATCTGAGGAGTACTCCTGAAATTCTCAGTAAGTGAATAATCCTGCACATTTTCATGTGTTTTGTCAAAATTAATCATGTATTCAGGGTCAGAACCGCGCCATGTATATATATTCTGGTCGTCATCACCTACCACAAACAGATTCTGATACAATCCACTTAGAATGTGAAGCAGCATGTCCTGTTTCATATTGACATCCTGATACTCGTCGCACAGTACATACTGGCACTTTTCCTGCCAGCGAATCCGCACATCTTCATTCCTGTTTAAAATATATAAAGTGAAATTAATAAGGTCTTCAAAGTCCAGAGCATAATTGTCACACTGTCTTTTAAGATAATTATAGAAAACCTTTTTATCCACATTTTTCTCGCTGGAAGCCCTTCTTTTAAGCTCTGTCTTATCAACGCCTGCCATAAGCTCAACATAGGACATATCCTGCTTGGTTATGTCTATATCACTCATTATCTTCTTCGCAGTATTGTCTTTGAGCGATATTCCCATATCCTCTGCCACGTCCTTAATCATCTCCAGCTCTGCCTTCTTATCAAGAATCGTGAATGTCTTAGGAAATGTCAGCCTGTGAATCTCCTCTTTAAGAAACATGTTACAATATCCGTGAAATGTTCCTGTAAAACAGTTGGCGTTATCGCCAACAATATTCCTTAATCTGTGCTTCATCTGCGAAGCCGCCTTGTTTGTAAATGTAAGCGCCACAATAGATGATGGCTCAACAAACAGTTCTGTTATGAGATATGCTATTCTATATGTAAGTACAAATGTTTTTCCCGAACCTGGAACTGACGCAACCCTTATGTTGCCTTCTGTCTGTGTTATTGCCTCTGTCTGTTCCTTCGTTGCCTTTTCTGGTATTTTCATAATTATCTTTACCTGTATTGTGCTACTTTCTTGTATTTCTTGTGATATAATGTTGCATTATTATATTATAAACCAATGCGATGTCGAACATCCATTCGCTTATTATACACTATTTTTATGTATATACAAACCTCAATTAAAATAATATATCATTTATATGTACCCAAAGTAGGACATAAAAAAATATTTAGTGTAATTTGAAAAAACCGTTACCATCGCCATAGATACCATTGCATAAACCGTTGTAGTTTGCCTGGCAGTTAACAAGTGTGACAGCACCTTATTGGTTTTTTTAATTTTGTCAAATACTGCTTCTAATCTTTTCTAGCTTTTTGACATAACATCATATCATATTGCTATAGCTTTTATATCAATTATATCTTTTACTTATTTCTGATTAAATAGTATAATCTAGCCAAAGTAATAAAAGGAGGATGCTGTTATGGATGAAAATACTCTATTTCCAAGAGAAGAAAAAACTGATGTTTTATTTAATAAAATTCTAAATGATCCATGGGCTTACAATAAGCTTTTTCAGACATTTTGCGATAATCTGTTTTGTAATGATGCTTCTGTTACAACACTTTCACCACTGCAATTCACCAAATCATTATTCAACTGCTATTCCAATAAAGATTTATCTGCATTTCTTATGGCTATAACACAGAATACCATGTTTGATTTACTTAGGAATTCTTTTCTTATTCCATACCGCTTTAATGCTGATGGAAACCGGAATCCTGTCATTATGACAGATGATAAAGGTCTATTGTTACCAGAATATGCAGATATTTCCCATGAAAAAGATTATCAGCATTTTTATAATATTTACAAAGAGCTTGATAATAGTAAAAATATGTATTTTGCTAAAGCTTACAGATACAGCCATATATATAATAATGATCAGTCTGTAGTAGAACAACAGGTTCTTGAGAAAAGCACTGGTATACTGCTTATCCGCGAACTTCCTGATACTGTTAAAATGAAAGAAACCGAAGCAGAGGCTTACAGTGCAGTATGGGAGCTTATGCTTAAGCTTGAGAAGGAGCTTCCAATGGCATATATATTCTATGGTCAGGACTCATTTATTGAACATAACGAACGTTTTGATGAGCTTGGAATCTTCCTTCCTAATTCAGTATTCCTACACAACCTTGAACATCATGTCAAGAAAGCTGAGGCGATTATATATGCCAAGAACTAATTATATTGACATCATGGAAAAAAATCATATGGAAATACCATGGCATGACTATACTAACGCCGATAGCAATGCTCTTATTGCCAATGCTGACCTTATCGAAAAAGCTTCTGTTATTGGTCGTGTAGGGCTGATTATGCTCTCGTGTGGAACAGGTGCATGGCGTGTACGTACATCTATGAATAAGCTTTCTAAAGAGCTTGGTGTAACATGTACTGTAGATGTCGGTCTTATGTCTATTGAATTTAACTGTTTTGATGGCAATGACTGTGTATCACAATCGCTTAGTATTGCTAATACTGGTGTCAACACCTCTAAGCTTTACAGAATGGAGCAGTTTGTTGATAATTTTCCTAATGAAGAAGCATATCTTACTGGTGAAATGATTCACAAACGTCTTGATGACATTGAACAGATACATACACTATATTCTCCTATTATCCTTGGTCTGTCTGCTGCCCTCGCATGCTGTGGATTCACATTTCTTCTTGGTGGTGGACCAATAGAGATGCTTTTTGCTTTCATTGCTGCTGGAGCCGGTAATTTAATAAGGACAAAGCTTATCAAGCATCACTATACCCTGTTTATGAATATAGCTATTTCTATTTCAGCTTCATGCCTTATATATGCAATACTGCTTAAGCTGGCTATTCTTATGTTTAATATACCTTCTGTACATGAAGCTGGTTACATATGTTCTATGCTGTTTATAATACCTGGATTTCCTTTTATCACAAGCGGTATTGACCTTGCCAAGCTTGATTTACGGTCCGGTCTTGAACGGTTGACATATTCAATAATTATTGTACTGGTAGCTACTGTATTTGCATGGATTATGGCATTATTATTACATTTACAACCTGAAGAATTCACAACCTTACACCTAGGCAATATGCAGCATCTTATATTAAGGCTTATTGCAAGCTTCTGTGGAGTGTTTGGATTCTCTATTATGTTTAACAGCTCTGTTTCCATGGCTGCAATGACCGCTCTTATTGGCTGTATTGCCAATACTCTGCGCCTTGAGCTTATTGACTTTACATGTATGCCTGCCGCTGCTGCTGCTTTTATTGGTGCTGCTACTGCAGGACTTCTAGCTTCCTTTATAAAACAATATAACGGATATCCACGAATATCACTTACTGTACCTTCCATAGTTATAATGGTTCCTGGACTTTACTTGTACCGTGCAATATATAATTTTGGCACAATGTCTCTAACAGATGCATTCTCATGGTTTACATCTGCCATCATGATAATTATTGCGCTTCCACTAGGACTTATATTTGCCAGAATCATTACTGACCGCACATTCCGCTATTGTACATAAATATTACATTTATACATTTGTTACATAAAATTACCATTTGTTTTAGAGCCTTAACAGCGTTAAAACAAATGGTAAATCATCATACAGCACCTTCTTATACACAATCCTCTTCAAGCTTAAGTGTCTTTATGCCAAATATAAAGTATAATACATGACATAACCACACTATCCCAAGAACAATCCTGCCAACAGGTACTGCGTGCATCATAATAAAGCCTATACTCATAAGAATGGTAACTGTAAGCATAATTCTTACCTTTGTCTTCACTGTCATGCCCTTACCCTGCACAAAGCTTTCAAGATTCTTTTTATACAGCCCTGTGGATATAAACCAGTTATGAAGCTTTTCTGAGCTTTTAGCAAAGCAGAACACAGAAAGCATCAGAAAAGGAAATGCAGGAAGCAGCGGAAGAACTGCACCTAATGCTCCAAGCCCCAGTCCAAGACAGCCTAATATAACCAAAAATACTTTCTTTAAATTCATTCAATAATCTCCGTTTCTTCATATTATTCAGACAGTAAGCACATATGGATATCAACTTATAATACGGCTTATTGCAATATTGCACATATTTAATCTAATAATGCAAAAAGGCATATAGTTAGGTATTTCTAACCATATGCCTTAAACGATATTATAATTTGCTTATTATTTCAACCACTTTAAGCGATTTATTAATGATATTATTTTTCAATATCAATATGTACGTGTCAAAAGTATAAAAATAAAAAATGCGGAAATGCTACAAAAAACGTTATAAAAAAATGCGGAAATGTTACAAAAAGTATTATAAAAAAATGCGGAAATATGATAAAATAAAGAATAAAAAATTGCGGAAAGGTAGATATGCTATGTTTAAACGTAAAATATACAATAAAATGCAAGAGTGGAAAAAAGACTCTAATGGAAAAACTGCACTTTTAATTGAAGGTGCTAGACGAATCGGTAAATCAACAGTAGTTGAGGAATTTGCGAAGAATGAATATGAAAGCTATATATTGATTGATTTTTCAAGAGCATCAAAAGAAATCAAAGAACTTTTTGAAGATGTTTCCGATTTGGATTTTTTATTTTTACAGTTACAATTACAATATAAGGTAGATTTACATGAAAGAAATTCTGTAATTATATTTGATGAAGTTCAACTTTGCCCAACAGCGCGTCAGGCTATTAAAGCATTAGTTGCTGATCATCGATATGATTATATTGAAACAGGATCTCTTATTTCAATTAATAAAAATGTAAAAGATATTTTGATTCCAAGCGAGGAAAGAAGAATCAGCATGTATCCAATGGATTATGAAGAATTTTTATGGGCAATTGGAGATAAATCAACGTTCTCACTATTAAGAAAATGTTTTGATATGAATCAAGGCTTAGGAGATGCAATTAATCGTAAACAATTAAGGCAATTTCGACTATATATGCTTGTTGGTGGAATGCCTCAGGCAGTATCAACCTATATTGAAACAAACAATTTTAGGAAAGTTGATGAAATAAAAAGAGATATTTTAAATTTATATGAAAGTGATTTTGCAAAAATAGATACGACAGGACGTTTAGCTATGATATTTGATGCAATTCCAGCTCAGCTTAACAAAAATGCGGCCAGATACCAAACAAGTAGTGTACTAAATGGCGAAAGACAAGATAAAATATTAGAACTTATTGCAGAACTAAAGGATTCAAAGACAGTATTAATAGCATATAATACTGACAATCCAGATGCAGGTATGTCTAATACTAGAGATTTATCTAGATTCAAATTATTTTTAAGTGACACTGGTCTGTTCGTAACATTAATGTTTAAGGATAAGGATTTCACAGAAAATGAAATCTATCAGAAACTTTTAAATGATAAATTAAGTGTTAATCTAGGATACTTATATGAAAATATTGTAGCTCAATGTCTGGCAGCTAATGGGAATGAATTATTTTATCATACATTCATCAATAAAAGCTCCAAACACAATTATGAAATTGATTTTATTTTGGCAAAGAGAAATAAAATCATTCCTATAGAGGTTAAGTCATCAGGATATAAGGCACATAAATCACTTGATGTATTTACAGAAAAATATTCATCAAGAATATTAAAGAGATATTTGGTTTACACAAAAGATATGAATAAAGATCAGGATATTTTCTGCATACCAGTCTATATGGTACCTTTTTTGTAAATATATATTCTTGATGTGGGGGTAAAAGATATTTTGCCCCTCATTTATGATTAATTAGATTAATATATGCTCCATATTCAAACTTCTATAATAATTATAGGGGCTGAAAACTATATTTCCAGCCTCTCAGACCATATTTTCACCAGTCTTTCTACTGAATATGCAGCGTTTGCCGGACTTGTTGATGGAAGTGTTACCGCTTTAATTCCAAGCTCTTTTTCCTGATATTTCTTATAATATCTGGCTGATGTCGCACCATTGCAGAACACCTTGGTTATCTTAGACTGCTCCAGTATAGGCTTTAAGTCTGTTGGCACAACATTTCTTATGCTGCTGTCACTTGAGCCTATAATATCGCAGCTATATATAGTATCCCACAGGGCTATATGATATTTATGAAGCATCGCCTTCTTTTCTTCTATTGTTGATGGAACCACTATTCCGTTATACTCGCTATCAGGCTGTTTCTTTGATTTAACGTCATTATATTTACAATACAGTACCTCTGCCATGACTTTCCAGAATCGGTTCTGTTTATGTCCATAAAAAAACATCTGCTCCCGCGACTTTACCGATGGCAGGCTTCCAAGAATAAGTATTCTGGAATCCGCATCATATAATGGCGGAAACGGATGTGTTATGTGTTCATATCTTGAGTCTATATTATCCATGTTTTTGCACTATTCCTCACTATTCTTCACTATCCCTTACTATTTCTCACTGCTCCTCACTATTCCACAACTAAATCTCCACACAACCTGTCTGTTACAAGCTCAGCGCACCTTTGCTTATGTGCTGCATGGAGAGGATGATTCTGAAACTGCTGTAAGGCCTTCTCATCTCTTAGTTCTGCATAAAATACCAGATCATAGCCTCCGGCAATATTAGTTCCTATGCTTGCATTCATAAGTCCATCTATGTGTCCATTCATAGTATTAACTGAATCCTGTAAGAATTTAAGTGTTTCTTTCTCTTTATGTTCTGACTTTACTTTATCTGTGTAATTCCAGAATAATATATGCCTTATCATTATATTCACCCCATTGCAATGTACTGAAGTGTCTTTTCGTCTTTTCATATCGCATTTGACACTATCCAGCCTATTATTATATATCTTATACATCTTATATATCTATTTATTATAAACATTTTAAAGTCACCAGCTGTTGCGAGTTCTACGGGAAAATAATATGAGTGAACCTAGACTCCAACAGTACAGCTTATGCTGCACCCCTCCCAGGACTGGTAACATATGTATTATAATACTATTCTTAAAAGAAGCAAGTTTTTACTTTTATCTGTTTTTTAATTCACAGGTTCATCCCGTATATTTATGCATGTGAAGTGTGACCCTTGCACTAGTCAAATTCCGCAAGAATATTAGGAAGGAAAGTTTGACCCTATTCGCAAAAAAGCAAATAGAGTCAATTTTCACAAGCAGATAGATACAGTTGAATAAATCCCTATTGGCAAATCTCTGATAATCAATAATCAATAAGATACCTAAACAATAAGTAAGTTCAACAACAATAGTTCTCACACATTCTCTGATACAACAGCACCTTTTACCACATTCACACTATCTGTATCTATGGTCATACCAGCACCTGCTTTTTCTTCATTGTAATTCTTCGCAGCAGATACTGCCTGTAAAAACACCACTATTCCTATGCAGAATAAAACTGCAATCATTCCTACACCCTTGTTGATATCTCCTGTGAGCTGTGATACTATACTTACAACTGTTGTTCCAAGAAATGAAGCGCCTTTTCCACATATATCCATAAGACCGAAGTATTCCCCTGTTTTCTCCTCAGGAATAATCTTTGTAAAGTAAGAGCGTGATAATGCCTGTATTCCACCCTGAAACATTCCAACCAGAATTGCAAGTATCCAGAACTGTAGCTGGCTTCTTAAGAATATCGCGAATACTGCTATTCCAAGATATGCCACAATACAGATCAGTATAAGCTTTTCAGTACTCACCTTATATGACAGTCTGCCAAATATTATTGCACATGGAAATGCAACTATCTGCGTTACAAGTAATGCAAGTAATAATCCTGTACTATCAAGTCCAAGTGCCGAACCATACGCTGTTGCCATATCTATAATTGTATACACACCATCTATATAAAAGAAAAACGCAAGCAGAAATAAAAATATATGTTTTTCTTTTTTTATATTTTTGCATGTACCATACAGTCTCTTAAAACTTTCTCTTATAGCATGTGGCTTTCTTTCAACATAATTCTTCTGTTCATACTTCTTTATATGTGGAAGTGACATGCCCAGCCACCATACTGCTACTATTACAAATGCTATGCCCATAGCCATTTCCATGCTTATTCCAATCTTAGATGAGCCAAGCACCAGCAGCAGGCATCCAACAAATGGTATGCAGCTACCTATATAGCCCCATGCAAACCCCTGTGACGAAACATAATCCATTCTCTTTTCATCAGTTACATCAACAAGCATTGAGTCATAAAATATAAGGCTTGACGAAAATCCTATCTTTGCTATAACAAACACAATAAGAAATACGAGCCATTGAACACATGCCCCAAGCATTGCACAGGCAATACTGCCAATAAATATTGATAAAAGAAAAACTGGTTTTTTGAAGCCTTTAGTATCTGCAAGTGTTCCACACACAGGACCAAGTAGTGCAACAATGATTGTACATATTGATGCAGCATATCCCCAATAAGCAAGATAATTCACAGATGAAATTCCTGCTTTTCCCGCAAGATAATTAAAGTAAATCGGTATTATAGTCGATATAAGAAGCGCAAATGCTGAATTACCAACGTCATACATAATCCATCTTTTTTCTTTTCCAGTAAGTTTAATATTCATATTTCAGCTTTCCCTCTTTCACATCACACTTTATACTATCCTTAGCAGCTGATCCCATATCTGGATAAACGACTTCCTCACACAGCTTTGAACCAAATGTATAATTATATACTTTATTGTATTCTATCTTTCCATAAGCTGATGCCCTGAATTCGCTTATAAGATTAATAGCAAGCCCCTTAGCCACATCATACAACTCATATAACCGCTTTGTACTATCACTGCAAAGAGGATTCGCCTTGTAGTTAACAAGAAGTCCATGCATTTCCTTATAATTACCAGTTACACGAAGCAGTGCATATATAAACATTCTCTTTAATCTTGATGGCGCTACAAGAAGCTTATTATACGATATCATCCCCTCTAGTGCTTTAACTATGTCACCACTTGTCAGATAATCATAAAATCTGCATATATATGAAGCATTTGCATTATTAGCCTTAATATGGTCAGTAAGAATATGTGTTATAGGATCATAACCATCCTTAAGCATAAGACTTCTATCGAATTCCACCTCTATCTCTGTATGGCTCACACCATCCTTAGCAATCTTTTCATCTATATATCCATGACAACTGACATCAAGTGCAAAGTGGCAGCAATACCCATATATATATGCAAGCAATGCCTCTTTATCATCATCATCTGCCTCACAGAAAAGCCTTCCTGCTTTCTTAAAGAATTCAAGACCACTTTTTTCGTGCATATCATATCCCTGTTTATTAACAGCGCATACAGCAAGCGGCTGGTAATAAAATAATATATCTGGTCCATGCAGACCTATATCATACAATTCTTTATGATTATTAATAGTTGTTCTTGCAAGTGCTGGCAGACTTTTGTATACCTCCTGCCCCATCCTGTAATGTGCATATGTTGATGGCATAGACATCCTCTCCATTTCTGAATTTACATTCCTAATCTTTACATTATTGATTTTCTATATTTCTAGTTTTCTATGTTACATATGTCAGGAACCATCAAGATACATTTATACTTTATAGCTCTTATAATACTCTTACTCTGATAACGTTCTTACTCTGATATTATTCTTACCCTGACATGTTTTATAGTCTAAAAAACATTTGTAAAATCCATTGACAATACAGCGTAAATAATATGTAAATTGTTATTTAATTGAATATTAACTGATGACGAACGGACGACAAATATTTGTGCGTAAAGTGCACAATTCCGCCACTCAAAAACCTAAAAATAGTCAATACAATTTATATCAAAGGTCATCAAAGGTCAGTGACCTTTTGACAACCTAATCCTATGGCATAAAAAATAGGGATTGCGCACTAATCCTTTAATACGCAATCCCTAGCCTAACATATGATAAATCTGAATTCTTTCTGCGAGCAAGTCACCCATTGCCTTACATCCAACTTTATTTCATTTCTATTGTTAAAGTTCACAAATCAACAAATATCTCCTATGTTACTCATCTAAGATAAGTACTCGTTTCCCATTTTTATATGGATACTCACGAACCTTCAATACATATTCCAAATTTACAATCTGCAATCCATCTTTATTCTCAAGCACAACTCCATTGTCGCTCACTTCTTTTACCACGCCGTCCGCATGTCCATCCAATAATTTAATATATACATCTTTTTCCATAAATCGACTTAACAATTCTTTCATGATTGCAATATCCTTTCTTCTTTGCTCTGAATTTTTTCTGTATTTTACATGTCTGATAGCTGCGGATTTTCGTCTTCTCTTACGAAGTAGGTAAAGCAAGAATATCCACGCAAGCACCACCAACCATATATACCATGTATTTTGCATATATCTGTCCCTTCCTTGTATATTCATATAAGGTCTCCTGGCTGTAACTCATCAAAAATCAGAACAATTCCGGATTTTCACATAATCTTATTACCAGATTTTGAATATTTCAGACATTCCTTGCAATATATTGATACATTAATTATCCATATCAGACATACAAGAAACGATGGAAAGAAACCAATACCAAACATAAGTGCACTGATAGCAAGAATAATTGCAAGAATGCTACACACACTATTAGTCACATTAAATGCTTTAAATGCACATTTACCAACTATAATCTTCTCTGCTTCATCACATGTATCAAGCCACTTTTTCTGAAACTTCATATCATATACTGATGCTGTTTTTTCCGGATTCATCACCTTTACACTGTCTACACTTTTCTGCTGTATAATAACACCCTCTGCCATAATAGCTAAAAATGCTACGATAGCAACATCAAATCCTATCATGCTCTTAACATTTTCAAACATTGTAATGCCACCTGCATATGATGCAGCAATAAGAAAATATGAAATTATAAGTGAACCGCTCGTAATCCATTGAACTATAGATAACTTATTTTCAATGTCATCCGATATTTCCTCATCTTCTCCATCCCACAAAGCAAGCTGCTTCTTAGCCTTTCTGTAATATGGCACTGTCACCGCTGGAAGGATAACTGCAAGTGCAAGCATAAGCCATGGTGCAGTTAATACTACATACTTACTTATGACCGCTTTAATATCCCCAGACATAGCATCAAGTCCATTCGCAGCAACTAAATATCCCATTATGCCTCCGACTAAACCACCTATAACACAAAACAATATGAACTTAGGCAGTGCCTTTTGGTTTGCTTTCTTAATCTGTTCATTTTCCATCTTTTTCTTCCTCCTGTAAATAAAATACTTCTTCAACAGTGACTCCGCATACCTTTGCAATCGTTAATGCAAGTGTTACTGATGGCGAATAATCTCCTCTTTCTATAAGGCTGATTGTCTGTCGTGATACTCCACACAGCTTTCCCATCTCCTGCTGATTAACTCCAAGCGCAGCCCTGCGTTCCTTTAAACGATTCCTCAGTATCATATATACCTCATTTCTATGCACGTTTTTCATATCAGGTTTGTGTCAAGTGTGCGCATACACAAATCTCACATGTGAAATATTGATTTCACATTGTATATCCATATGAAAACTTATTGCTATTTTGACAACTCTCGTTATCAAAATGACAAATTCTCTTGTCATTATATACTGTCAATACCTGGCTATAAAATATGTAATTCATTTAGCCAAGATAACTATTTAATTGCATAACACATCTAAAATAATTCATTATGTATTATGTTCAATTCTTATAACTGTAATTACACTATTATATCGCTGTTTTCCTTATCTATCTGCAATGCTTCATACAGTATCATATCGTTTATATTTCTAAGATATATTAAATACAAATGATACAAAACAAAAAGGAACATATCAGACACAACCTGCATCTGATACATTCCCTTTATTACTTATTTATTGGTTTATCTGTAATAGACAACTACTTAATTGCTATGATTATATGCATCCGCAATTATGCAATCACTCATTATACAATCACTCACTATGCAATCACTTATTATGCATTATCCTTCGATAGCAATTCTGTTGCTGCTTTCTATCTGTTCTGCTGCTTTCTTAGGAACTGAAAGTCTTAAGATACCATCTTCGTACTTAGCCTTTACATCCTCCTGCTTTATAGCATCACCTACATAAAAGCTTCTGCTCATAGAACCAGCATAACGCTCTTTCCTGATGTACTTGCCTTCCTTCTTTTCTTCCTTATCAAGTCCCTTAGCTGCACTTATTGAAAGATAGCCATTATTAAGTTCTACATTAATCTCATCCTTCTTAAAGCCAGGTAAATCTATATCAACTTCGTATCCTGCTTCTGTTTCCCTTACATCTGTCTTCATTTCGTGTCCTGCATGCTTACCATACAAAGCTTTGTCAACCTCAGGGAATCCAAAGTTCATCCAATCATCATTAAATAAGTTCTCTCCAAAAATACTAGGCATCAACATAAGTCATTCCTCCTTGTTATAAAACACATTAATTATATTGAAATTAGTTTCTTTGGAACTGGGATGCTTCAGGAATATCAAGCAGGTACTTTTAATCTTCTTTGTTATGTACCTCTTTTTATTCCCTTCCTTTGTTCTTGACTATGTTATAGTCCTTTTTGTTAGCCAAGTCAAGTGTTGAGTGATAATTTTATTTTTATTTAATATTTTTGATTATCTATACCTGATTTATTAATATATACATCTCTGTTTCCTTCATGTTCTGCAAGATATAATTTAAATCACACGGAATCTGATGAAAAATCAATATGCCATTGTTTCTTCATTTCAACATAATCAAATCTGCCTTTATTAATTCAATAACCTTCTGTACATTCTTTTGCTCATAATGTTTTTTGCCAGATGTATGCACAATAATCCTCATATAAAAAAGACTAACAATCAGCCTTTCTGTCATTAATACAGAAACTTCCTGATTATTAGTCTTCTTAATACATTCTAATATCCTGCCGATGGTGTAAAGGTTTCCTTTACAGCGCAATACTTATCAGCAAGACATACAAGCCATGCTTCCCTGCACATAGGTGGAACCACTGTGAGTGGAAACATATGTCTTGATATTATGTTTCTTTCTATATCTCCCAGCTCATATTCCTTCTCAGCATTCTTAAGTGCTGTACCCGGATGTGTAAAACCATGGAAGTGATGTCCCTTTCTTTTCTCGTGCCAATCATATAAGAAATAATCATGTAAAAGTGCACCCTTTACAAGCGCCTTTTCATTCACCTTTATGTGAAAAAACTCTGCAAGCTTAAGACTTGCTCCTGCCACTCCAACACTATGTTCATATACTGTTGTCGAGCCATGCTGTATGGCCTTCTTCTCGTGTACAAGATTACCTTTCTGCTCTAATTCAGAAAGAACTAAGTTAAAAAGATGCTGTCTCTCCTCTGATAGCTTCAACTTACTCTCCATTCTGACATAATACTGTTCTGTTATAAACTATTCCACATCAGCTTATATGTCATATATCCCACAAACTACAAGTTACTTTGTACGAATGGTAACAGAGCATTCTGCATTCTATTTTGGTTAGTTAGTTTTCTATAACTTTTAAACCCATTCGGCAACATTTTAGCATATGTTAGTATATATTACAATACATAAAATATATTTTCACATTTACATATTTCATACTTAGCGTTATACCTGACATTTGCATCAGCGTTATACTTGACCCTATACTTAGCTTTATACTTGATCATATGCCGCTTATATCGCTTATACGTTTGCCTAGTAGTGTCCTATACTTAACTTTATACTTAATCATATGCTTGACCATATACTTAATATTTATGATACATCTCTACCTCTATAAAAGATATTTTTCTACCATAGCTTCTATTATGTTATTATTCAATGCGTATTGAGATGTTTCAAATGTGAGAATTAACCTCTCCCCTGGAAATATGCCATTTCTTTCATATGCTTCTATTTTCTTAATTGCATTCTTAGCATATACTGGATCATCCATCATACCATCATGTTCCCAATATATTTCTTTATCTAATCTCGGAGATAAAAAAGTAAAATCCGGATATATTATTCCGTAGCCATTTAATTTTAAAGGGCATTCGTATTTATATGAAATATTGTTATAATAAAAATAATCTGCTAAAATTTTCTCCGATTTAGAACGTACACGCTCCCCTTTCTGCGTATATATTTCCATTGTATCATCATTCAATTCTTTTCCTTTATATTCAGTTTTTTCCCATTCGTTAAGTTTACTTTCCCAAGTCGGTTCTAATGGGGTTATCAACCTTTGCTTTGCAATATGTTCTTTATATAAACAATTGTCTATCTCATCATCCTCATAATCTTCTAGTATATCTTCTATCTGTTTCAATCTTTTTTGTGCTCGTTTTAATAATTTATAATTATACTCATTCTGAGCCAGTTTTTTTGCAACCTCTAAATCTTTTTTTAGTATATAACTTCCCTTTTTATTATCCGGAGTACATTTATAATATCTTATGCGCTCTTTATCAACTGATATCCTTAACTTGTTTTCTAATATATCTCCTTGTATACCAGCTTTCTTCAACTGCAGCTTTGCTTTTTTTATAACTTCCTCTAAATACATTTTTTCGCTAGTAAGCATATCCTTCATTCCAACCATAACACTTGTCTCCTCTAATTCTATTATATTTTTTCGCTAAAACCTAACTTCCTTTATTAATTCAGTTATATGAAACATACCTCTTTTCTCTTATTTCATATTTTGTGACTCTATTTGTTTTTTCTATTTCTGGGTCACTTTTTCACCTCATCTTTCATCTTATTTTGTGACTCTATTTGTTTTTTCTATTTCTGAGTCACTTTTTCACCTCATCTTTCATCTTATTTTGTGACCCTATTTGCCTTTTTCTATTTCTGGGTCACTTTTCGCCCTCATCTCTTATCTTATTTTGTGACTCTATTTGTTTTTTCTATTTCTGGTGAAGTGGTAAACTAATTTTGGACACAGAGGGGTCAATTTCTAGACATAAATGAGTTATAATTCAAACAAGGAATTCTC
>PPYF01525672.1_pt1 | contig 17555 bp, 15 predicted proteins | sample 1559871 | NCBI WGS metagenome assembly PPYF01 (sample SAMN08240021, study PRJNA423297) | Human gut metagenome, whole genome shotgun sequencing project.
AATTATCTATTATAGCACCCTCCGATGAGGATTTTTATGCCTGTCCCTATTTTCGGGCTGCAAATATGGGCTTTGTTTTCATAACTACCAAATTATAGCTGCACTTTATTTTTTCAGGATACAATCGGGTATCAATGTGATACCAATTTCAACCCGATAATGGAGCAAATCAATGTGAAGATAAAGAACAACCGTCCCACACTTGCAGGTTCTTTAAAGAAGAAAATACCGATTAATACCGTGCCTGCCGCACCGATGCCTGTCCATATCGCATAAGCCGTACCGACCGGCAACGTCTTGGTCACCTTTATCAGAAGCAGCATACTCACGCATAAGGATACCAAGAGTACGAATGACCACACATATTTCTCCATTCCGAATACCCTGTTTATCTTTCCCAGACAGAAAGTAAACACCAGCTCAAGGCAACCTGCCAAAATCAAAAGAATCCAATTCATAACATCTGTTTTTTATTGGCAAAGGTCATGAATTTCCGGCAGCCTCTATTTTACATTTGTAAAAAAGGGATTTTACATTTGATAAAAAATCATCTTATCTTCGCCCTGATTCTGCTTAGGCTGACTTGGGAGATTCCCAAATAGGAAGAGATAATTCCTAATGGTACACGTTGAAGTATGTCGGGGTAATCAGCAATCAAATCCTGATAGCGTTCCAATGAGGTCTTGAACTGCCGCGATATAAATAACTGTTCAGATTTGATACACTCCCTTTCGGCAAACTTCCGTCCCCAGTTGGCTATATGTATATCTGCCAGATAAAGGTCGTGCAGTTTATCGACACTCAATTCATACAGCACACTGTCTTCCAGTAGTTCTATATTCTCATATCCCGCCTGATTATTGTAAAGGGTCTGCAAAGGAAAAATAGCATCGCCCTCCTTTCCGAACCAAAATGTCACTTTCTTGTCCGATTTATAGGTATATGCATGCAACATTCCTTTCTTCATCAGATAGAATTTGGAGCTTTTACGATTTGCCAAGAAAAGATGAAAACCTTTAGGATAGATTACTTCCGGCGCTTCATTCAACAGGGTTTCTTTGGATGCAAGCGGCAGTTTGTAGATATTATCAATGATGTCATAGATGTCCATATCCATAGATTCTTTATTTCATTTGTTTGGCAACTCTGTTCAGTATGGAACGCATGATAGTTTTATGGAAAGGGCGAATAAAGAAGAAGTAGAATCGTCCCAGCCGGTTATTGTACTTTACAATCGTTGTAATAGCAAACATTTGTCCATCAACCTCTTTCTCTCCGCACCATAAAGACGCGTAAAATGTCAGGTGCTTATCAGGCATGCCGAAAACAATCTCATTCGGACTTCTTTCAAGAATCGTATCCGTAAAACGTATATTGACTTCCAGCCCCAACGGTTTAACGATTACATTTCGCAGCGCCATCAATCCGTTCACCCAAGCGGGAGACCGGTTAAAGGCTATATCCATAAATACTTCGGGAGTAACCACTTTATCACTCACTATTGTTTTTGAAAAAGAATCACAGTAATCCGCCGGAAGGTAATTGGTGATGAGACTTCCCTCACATATGTTGTTTTGTACTTTCATAACTTTATGCGCTTTTTAAATAACGTAGGTTGCGAAAATAATCACTTTAAATTGATATACAATAACTTTATCTGCTTTTCTATTTGCGGAAACGGAAGAAAGCAGGCAGGCGGTCGGGATTCAACGTGTAGCGGGCATGTTCTTTCAATAGTGGTTCGGAGTTCATCACTGCACAAGAATGGGGTACTGCCGACATCATTTCCCAATCTTTCTGCGAGTTGCCGACAATCAAGACTTGCTCTAGAGGGAAAGCTAAACCTTTACATATATGGAGTACTCCTTTCTTTTTGCCGGCTTCCTTATGTACAACTGCGATAAGGGGTGGCTTATAAAATACCTGATAAGGTTTTGCTTTTAATCGAAAAAGAATGCTCTCCCTCTGTTCTTTCTCATAAACCAGCATGCTATACTTATAGACTTGGCCTTCATAGCTATGCGCCGTTATCTTTGCAGATTCTTCGTTCACGTCCGGTAGTAATTCAACCGGTAAACATCGGCTCTGCCCGTCGTACAACAATAATCCGCCGTCCGCAAATGCTCCACCTTTGAACAGGCTAAAAAGAGTCTTTCCTAATTTTCTCCGTGCCTGTTCCATAGATAAAGAAGTAGCCAGATATAATGGGACAGATTGCGCCATATATCGTAAGGTATTAGCATAACTTTCCGGGACTTTTCCTTGTGCATCGGTCAATGTTCCGTCCACATCAAAAAAAACGGCAGTAATCAAGGGCTTATCCGGTATCCGCCAAAAGGCACCTTCTCCTAGTATGTCATGCAGAGGGTGATTCAACAGGTTGCTGAAAGCAATGTAGCAGTCACAGACTTTCCGCTGACAAGGAAGCGAGGTATCCAACTTTTGATTCTGACCCGTTTTTTGATTCTGATAAAGATTGCCTATCTTCACTTTACTTCTAGGGCAGGCAAAGATGTCTCCTTTCCAGTCAATAAAGCAATTACTTCTTCCCCCTGAGCAATTCTCCCATTGAGCCGGAGCGTTTCGCAAATCATGCTCGAAGAGATTATCCAATTGAGTAAAAAAACGAATATCGTCATCGTTCAACGGGGATTTTAGCCCCTGCATGGCATTAATAAACAGATAAATATCCGGCATGAGAGCATTTCTCAAATCAGCAAGTATATTTTTTGCCGACGGATTGCCGACAGCTCCGGCACAGACCTGTATTCCTGCATTATGGAGCGTATGAAGTTGCCGGACAAATTTCTCTACTGAAGTCATTTCCGGATGAAAGCTAGCCCAAATCTTTATCTTATTTATCAATTCCGGAGCAGTCCAGAGTTCGTCCAGCCATTCGTCGGCAGGAAAAGAAAGATTAGTCTGACAGGAAATTCCGGTAACTTGTGGTAATGACGCAAGCCGCATTATTCCTTCCCTATAATAGCGATGTATGAGTGCTTCCCCGTAGGGAATGACAAATAGTTGCAAAGTTTCTCCTTCCCATTGCTCAATAGCAGTAATAAAACGACTCCATGCCTGTTTGTCCTGCATTGTAGATGCAGGATGAGACTTCTTGCCGAAAGGACAATAAGAACAAGTGTAGTTACAACTATTCAATTTACCCCGATAGTATATACGTCGGACGGAAAGTAAAGAGCCTTCATTTGCCATTATCATTCAAAAATTATTTAAATATACATCGTACTCAGTTTATATAATAAATCCAGGCACGGATTACACGGATTACGCTGTTGCTTTATGCAATCATATTTCTAAAAGCCGTGAAATTCCGTGTAATCCGTGCCTAATTATATAAAATTATTTTGCAAGAGCTTTTAATAGGAATAAGTCTCCATTAATTGCCTGATTTCCGGAGTAATAAATAACTGACCAATATAATCGGAATAGCCAAGTCCTTCGGAAGTCAGCCGGATACGTTCTGGAGTTTCCTCTATCCAGTGTTGTTCCGCCAGTTCGCGGAACAACGAAGTCTTGTCAAGCGATTCTCCAAAACGCCGGGTATATTCAGCCTTGTCAATCCCCATATAGTACATCAGATTCTTGATGATAAAACGCTGTTGTTGTTCTTTTGCGGAAAGGATAAATCCGTTCCGGGCTACGGTGAAATCAGTGGTTGCCATATATTCGTCTATCTCGCGGGCAATGCATTGCTGACAGACGGTATATCGGGTGGCATAGTGTAAATCACCCAAATAGCTGCGTCCGCCCGACCCGCACGAAAGCATCACTTCGTCGCCACATGAAACTTCCGCGTCAGTGGACGGATGATGAATGAAACGCCGCATGGATGTTTGCAGAAAGCCTTTTGCTTGCAATAACTCGCAGGCGGCACGATACATTCGGAAACAGACATCATCCGGTTCCCGTTCGGTAATGCCCGTACCCTGACGCACATATAGCGGATAAATAAACAGTTCGTTCGGCTGGAACCGGAGTGCTTCTTCCAGTGAATAGAGGAAACTTTCTACTGTCTGTCCCTTAATGCCATAAATCAAGTCGATATTGAAATAGGGAAAATCCATTTGACGAATGCCTTCCAACGCTTGATAAATAGTGTTTTGCCGGGGACGCCTTTTGATAGCCTTCAGTTCTTCATCTTGAAAACTCTGTATGCCGATACTTACGCGGGATACTCCCGCCTGTTTCAAGACATTGAGACGCGGACGGTCTGCATATTCCGGTGAAGTCTCTACGGAAGTAAAGGCATGGGACGGATGCACACCGAACAAAGCGGCGGTAGTCATTAGTTGTTCCAGTTGTGGGACAGTCAGCAGCAACGGAGTACCGCCGCCAATGGCAAAGCTATCGAACGTCAGTCCGGTAGTGAGCAGTGAGAGTTGTTGCGCCTGTTTGTGAAGGATGTCCAGATAGGTGGCGATATATTCGGTACGGTTCGTTTGCAGGGAGAATAAGTTGCAGTATCCGCATTTATGGCTGCAAAAAGGGATATGAAAGTAGAGTGACGCCTTTCTGCCTTCCAGTTGCTCCAAATATGGGAGCAGCGAAACCGGAGCTGGAAAAGGACGGTACGCCGTTTTATGCGGATAACTATACATATAGTCTACATATCGGGATAGAGGTTGATTCATTGTTTTGTCAGGATAAAGTGTTTGTAAGGAACCGTGTAGACTGTTTCGTGGGATATGCAGTGATATTCGTATCCGTCTTCACCATAGCAGGTTCCGTGGTCGGAAAGGGCAATCACCAGTGTGTCGGCACGCTTCTGAAAAGCCTGAAACAAGCGGGGCAACTGACTGTCGATATACCTCAATGCCGCCGCGTGCGATTCCTTATCGTCTTTCATTTTACCTTTCACATAGTGACAGTTCGGGTAATGGATAGCGGAAAAGTTGATATACATGAATATACGTTTGTCCGCAGGGTAATTCTCCAGTTTCTTCAAGGCGAAATCAATCTGATTCTCCGTACTGTCGGGAGCCGTACAGCCAAAGGTCGGCAGCCAGTAGCTTTTCGTAAAATAACCGGGAAACACACGTCCCAGTTCATTACGTTTGCTAAAGAAATTCACGCCGCCTATGCAGATTGTCTCATATCCCTTATTGGCAAGGCTCTGCACGAAAGTAGCTTCCGTAAACGGATAACTGCCTTTGGGCGGAATACGCCCCGTCCCTGCCTGTACGGGGAAAAACAGCCATTTACGGCTACGTAAGGAATGAGGCTCTGACGGTGAAGGGAGAAAGCCTGCAAAAATAGCAAAATGAGAGGGATAAGTAAAATTTCCCGGCGCATGCCTTTTCTCCCACAAACCGCCGTGACTGTTCAGAACCGGCGTACCTCCGGCGGCTTCTTCCGCTTTACTCACATCGTAGCGCAACGTATCGAAGCAAAGCATAAGTATATCATGTGTCCCTACCACCCGGTTCATATCCATATCGGGATACTGGTTTTGTTCTCCGGCGGGCAGTTCATCTATCTGCATGGTCATATTTCTTTTTTATTGTTCTTATCTGTCGGGTATAAATAGAATTGTGAGCGTACATATCCTGGTAAATGTGGTCGCCTTGTCCGTTGACTTCAATAATATAAGGAGTATCCGTTCCTCTTTCTATCAGTACATCTACTCCGGCATATCGCAAACCCAGTGTGCAGACGGCTTTCCTGCATAAGAGATAAATCCGTTGGCGGACATCTTCTGACAAGGAAAGTTCGCTCCACAGGCGTGCGTTGTTATTCAAGTGCAGATTGGTAATGCTTCCCTTGCTACATCTGACTACCACATAATCAATCTCTGTCTTTCCGCATACTACCCGAAGGTCATAATTTTCTCCTTGCAACTGCTCCTTAGGTATCCATTCTTCCAAAATAGCTCCGGTATGCATGACCGCTTCCGCCAATGGGAGAATATCTTTTTCCTTAGTCAGACGATGAATACGTTTTGTATTATGAATGATTCCGTCCACCTTTTGCAAGGTAGTATAAACCACCCATTTCTTCTGACGCGGCTGATAGCGGATTGCCATAATGCCGCCTGCTCCCGAACCATAACGGGGTTTCAGAAAACACCCCCTGCCGCAATCGGAAAGAGCTTGCACCAGTCCATCGAAAGCATGTGGAGCAGCCAACATCGGAGTCACACTCAAGTCATTAGCTAATAAAATCCGTTTGCCTTCCTTTTTATCAAGAGCCTGCAATAATGCATGAGGCGGATTCAAGAAATGCACATCGTCAGGCAGTGCCGTCTCGTCCAACCGCTGTAATATCGTTTTGTATTCGTCATTCAACAGGGCATATTTCAGAAAATCCGTTTCGCAGCTTACCCACGGTTCCAGTTTGACAACTGCCTGCCGCAATGACGGCAGGCAGTTGAACAATTCTTCGTAAGTCATAAAGCGGACTCCCGTCTGCAAGCTCCTGCCGGCTTCGACAAAGTATTCGATGCGTTTGGACGGAGAGTTGCTGACAACGATTATCTGCATTTCCCCTACTCCGTAATCATCGGGTAATACCACATTTCACCGTCGTCCTCATCAGCTTCTTCCGATTCTGCAATATCAATCTTCATCGGAAGTTCCTGCAACTTCTTCTTCATGCCCTTGCTCAAATAATTGTAGCGCATATTGATAAACTTCAAATGGGCAATCTTGTCCATATTGTCCAGCAAGAGTTGGGCACCTTCATCTTTGAGGACGCCTGCCGAAATATCCATTGTCTCCAATTGAGGAAGGATATCCGACTCCAGGAACATTTTTACAATCTCATCCTGTTCTTCCGAGTTCACGATGCCAAGATAAGTCAATTTCGGGAAACGCGTCTTAGAGAAAAGCGGACGGAATATCTCAGTATCAGCTTCAAAGCCGTAGTCTTCCACACCGACATACAGAACCAGTTTTTCCAGATTCGGAAAATCGGACTCCAGAATATCCTCTACGACTTCCGTAGGAAGACCGCCACTGATAATCTCCAGTGAGCGCAATTCCGGACGTGAGGTTTGTCCCAGGCGCAAGCTATTCGTACCTTTTATTTTCAAGTCTTTCAATTTGGGCATAGCGTCGAGCAACGGGCTGAGGTCTGCCTGTTCAATCCATGAGATTTCCTGTTCTTCCTGGTCGATATCTCCCCAAAACAAGCCCTCAATATGTGCAAACTTATCTTTATTTTCGAGTATTCCTTTCAGTAAATCGGAGCAATCTTCACCTTCATAGTCCCAGCAACCGATAGTGATTTGTTTATATTCGGGCAGATGTTTGTCTTTCAGAATCTTATCCAATAGCTGAACGTCGTTTTCGTATTCATCATAACTTAAAGTGTATTTCTTGGCTTCCACTTTCATCTCGCGTGCCGTTTCCTCTGCTGTTTCCACATAGCCTTTCTTTGTTTTCTCCGCAATAAGTTTATTGGCAGCTTTTTCGGCTTCTTCAGCAGTCGAGTAGTTTTTTACTTGTGTCTGACCGTCTGTTCCCAATTTGCCATAGTTAACGGTAACGTCTGTTCCGACTACATCTATACTCCAGAATTTCTGTGACTTAAAGTCTTGAAATACGAATACTCTTTTCATAATACTGTTTTTAAATGGTTGATATTTACCCATTCAAAGCGCCACAGCGCATGAACGATGCCTGCAAAAATAATTATTTTTCGCCACGTACAAAGCAATCGTACACTAAACTTTCAAAACAGGGAGATATAAACAAGAAGGGCTGCCCCGTTTTTTTGGAGCAGCCCTTGCTATTCAGTTTCTATACTTCTGTATTAATCTTCAATAGTACATATACTTACGCGGTTCCAATCCGGTTCGGTAAACATGTCACCTACACCCTGACCTTCGGCAGTGATACGGGAAGCGTTAATCTTGTATCTATTGACCAGGATAGTCTTGACAGCTTCTGCACGTGCGGCAGCTATTCTTGCGTTGACTTCCACACTTCCTTCCGGAGAAGCATATCCTTTGATAATCACTTTTGAATCAGGATATTTCTTCATGTAAGAAGCTACACGTTCCACATTCGGCAACTGTGACGCATCTACTGATGAACGACCTTGTCTGAAAGTAATGATAGATTCCGGAACGCGGGCAGTCTTGACTACTGTTTCAACAGGAACTACCTTTGTACGACATTCTTCCAAGTCTTTCTGCAATCCGTTGATTCTTTGGTTGGCATTGTTCAATTCGTTGTCACGGTTGCTTACTTGTCCGCGAAGTGCATTGATAGAAGCGTTCAAATCGTCAATTTCGCCCTGGTTGTAGACTTTTACTTTGGTGAAATAATGGTTTCCGGTGCTTGTCTTGAAGTGATAAGTCAATCCGGCAGTCAGTTCAAACGCTGCGTTGTTCGCATTGAAACGGCTCTTTGCTTCGGGAAAATCACCTTGCATATCATATACGATAGCAGGTTTGATTCCTAATGTCCATGCTTTCGTTTCACCAAGATTGAAATTGAAGTTCAATCCGAAACGGGTAGACCATGAGTTGTCATCTCCGTCACCATTTACATAATAATGCAACCAACCCATTCCGGCTACTGCTTCCACCTCAAACAAACGAGGCTGACCTTGATAACTTGCGAACAGGTTCATCAAATTAACCTTACCCAATAAACTGACATCCGAAGCATCGAAAGCCGTTTTACTCGAAGTGGTGTTGATATATCCCATTCCCTGGAATCCCAAACCGAAGATAGGAGTCAATTGTTTTGAGAACCCTACTCCGAAACCGGGACGCATACTCTTAAAGAAAGCGCTATGAGTAAGAGGAGTGATTGCTCCCGCATTTACTTCAACAGACCAGTTGTCTGTAAACTTTGTACCTTCTACTACTGATTGGGCGTTTGCTGTAAATGCACCCAATACAAAAGCTAATAAAATAATAGATTTTTTCATAATCAAATGTTTTTAAACTGTGATGTTTTGCTTCCTAAATCATTAGAAATGTTTTATGTGTTCCATGTCTAATTCTTTAGTTTATAATCAAATTCGTTATTTACATTAAACAACATATCGTATAAAAAATTAGTTCATACGCCTATAGGCTAATTAACAACTATTCACTCATCGAAGCCACGATACGATTTCTAACATAGAAACAGCGCTATGCCGGACTACGAAAGAGTATCCGGCATAGTACAAGAATCAGAATTTATAACCGTAACCTAACATAATAATGACATTGTCATCATGGGCAAACATGAATCGTGCTTCCGCATTTAAGAAACTATGCTCTGACAATGGCAATGATATACCACCGCCGAGATTAAAGGCAAATTTGGTGGTATTATCCCTATCCACCTTCGCAGTCTGACCGGCAACTTCGACAGTCTGTTTCCCATAGAAATTATTCTGCATACCGATTCCCACAAGAGGATAGACAGAAAATCCCTGTCCGTCTTTGCTAAAGTTGAATACATAATGGAAGTTGATGTTTACATCCAGTCCCGTCACTTTATCTTTTGGAAAGAAAAATGTAAGGTCGGGAGCTATCCGAAGGTTATTGGCAATCACATAACGTCCTTGCGCCTGCAAGCCAAATCTTTCATAATTGGTCTGGTAACCAACACTTCCTAGCAATGAGCCCTCTCCTTTTTTCGTCTGTGCATTCACTCCGAAGGCTGCAAGAGCAACCATAACTAATAATAATAATTTTTTCATAATCAAGGTATTTTAGTTAGTAACATATTTTACTTCAAATAGAATATGTATATTCAATATTGCTATTCATCTTAAACAACATACCTTATAAAAAATTAGTTCGCAGTCCGAAATCGGAATTAACATCAATTTAAGATTTGAGAAATATAACAAAACTACTATTAGCAAACAAATTAGGAATAGAACATCACAAAAAGATGTCTTAAAAAGAAACGCTCAAACGGATTCGTATTACCGTTTGAGCGTTATTATTTGGTTTGAATTTATATATTATACTCTTATTTATCAGTTCATCAATTCCCATTTATTCCTCTTCTTCCACTAGCCAACGGCTCAAATTACGTTCTTCCTTGCTGAACTCCGCACCTATTTTCACCATACGGCAACCATTAGCGGTATAGGGTATAAGATAGCCGCGATTATCAATCTGTGCCAATGCTTCTTCTGCAGTACCATTCAGTTTGAATTCGAAGACGTAAACAGCATCAGCCGTTTTCACCACAGCGTCGGCACGTCCCAGAGCACTTTGTACTTCGGCATCAACAAACTGCCCCAATAATTTGAAAACAAGATAGAATACCACTTGGTAGTGGCGTTCCGTTTTGTCATTCAACTCGTAGGGGAAATCGGCAAAGAAAGCACGAAGACGGGTGAGGAAAGACTCGACATCTCCTGCCCTAAGTTCTTTTACAAATTGCCCGATATAGAAGGGAGCTCTCGATTCGTCCAACGAAGTATAAAACGGAGTGATAAAATTAAGGAATCCATATTTCACTTCATCATTAGGATACCCCAATTTGTAGAGACGTAATTCTGTATCATATCCTTTGATAGTCAGATAGCCGCTTTGATAAATCATTGGCACGGGGTTGTCCACATCAGCACGGTCGTCGGTAAGAGAGGCGGCAGTCACTTCCAATCCGTCCAATTCACGCAAATCATAATACGTTTTCTTTAACATTTCAGCCAGAAAGGTGGGGGTACCGCTGGCAAACCAGTAGTTCTCAAACATTCCGCTCCTAAGCACGTTCAGAATACTGAACGGATTATACATGCCTTCCTTACGGAAATAGTTGAAATGGTATCCGTCATACATACGGGTGAGATACACCATGCAGTCTTCTCTTGTCAAACTGTTCCTTTCTGCCAACCGTTCCAGTTCCGGGACGAAATTGGCTTCAATTTCTGGACGGGTCATGCCACAGAGAGCATTGTATTGTGGGTCGAAACTAATATCTATCAGTTGGTTGAGGGTACTGAATATACCCATTTGAGCGAATTTTGTAACTCCGGTGATAAAGACGAAACGCAACCATGGGTCAGCTGATTTCAGTACAGTATAGAAAGCCGTGAGCATTTCGCGAAACTTATCTTGTAACTCCGGGTTATGCATAGAACGAAGCAACGGTTTATCATATTCATCAATAAGAACAACCACACCGCGACCTGTTTGTCGATAAGCTTCTTTAATGACTTGCATGAAACGACCGGAATAGCTCAAACCTGCTTCACTAGTCCCATAGACACTTTCCCAACTACGAAGTTGCAATTCGAGCCCATTCCTCAACCCTTCAATATCAGAGTAATCCTCAGCATTGAGGTCGAGATGCAGTACAGCGTGCTCATTCCATTCTGTTTCAAACTGCTCAATGGCAAGTCCTTTAAAAAGTTCCTTTTTTCCACAGAAGTATGCTTCCAATGTAGAAAGCAGCAGACTTTTGCCGAAACGACGCGGGCGGCTAAGGAAATACGGATTGCCCGTTGAGGCAAGTTCGTAGACAAATGCCGTTTTGTCGACATATAAATAACCATCGCGACGGAGTCTTTCAAAACTCTGTATTCCAATAGGAAGATTGCGCCGGGGAGCTTTCAAACGGTCAATAATATCCATAATTTCTTCTCTTTACAAATGAATACTTTGCAAAGATAACAAATCTTGCAGTGAATCGGTTATCTGACAAGGGTTTTATTATCCTGCTTCGTGAAGTTTCAGACAAGTAGGAAGTATGCATTCAAAGTCTATTTGTAAGATTTAATCGCCTGTTATTAGAGATGCTCTTTTTTACTTTTCCGGAATCACTTCATTTAGACAAGCTATGGCATTGAGTGTACGCGGATAGCCGATGTAGGGCAATAGTTGTGTGACGACAGCCAATAACGTATCTTTATTATTCCCTACGTTGACATTTCCCTGTATATGTCCTTTTACTTGTGACTCACAACCGCCTAAGGAAACAAGAATTGAGAACGTAATCAATTCGCGTGTCTTCACATTCAGTCCGCTACGTGTCTGGTAGTCTCCGAAACAATTGGCGGAGAGATAACGCTGGATATGCTTCTGATTCTCGGGAGCGTTCTTATGCATCTGTTCTATTCGTTCACCGAAAATGGATTTCTGCAACTCCAACCCTTTGTCGAAACGGGTTTCGGATGATACAACTGATTGTCCCTCTAAAGGAAGACGTACACCACGGGCAAGCAATATACCATTAGTAAGACCGATAAAATCTCTCACCTTAGCCATGCCTGCATAAGCTACTGCCTGATAAAGGATTTCCTTCACTTCTATCGGGGTAATGCCTTCATTAAGGGCGCTTTCGAGTGTGATACGGTATTCAGCCTGTGCCTGCGAAGCTATATTGGACGCCAAGGTTACCATAAGGCGGGTTTTAGTATCCAAGTCACCATATTCCTGCACTTCTTTTGTAAAATTACCAAATATTCCGTCCAATTCGGGGTCGGTAGCTTTTAGTCCGGTTGCCACGTTGTCTTTTGTAGCTTCGGCATATTGTTGGTCGCTCACACGTTCCAGCCATGTATTCTTGTTGGTCTGCGGATTACATTCGATAGCCAGATGCGAGAACCAGCTATCGGGGGCGGCACCGTGCCAATGTTCGATGTTTGGAGCGATTTCAACCACATCACCGGGAAGTAAGCGACGTGATGCTTTACCACGTTCCTGATAATATCCCACACCGCCGACGGCAATCAGGATTTGTCCGCCCGTATGGCTGTGCCAGTTATTGCGGCAACCGGGTTCAAAAGTAACGTTGGACATGGCGACATTCAAGTCTTTGTTACTAGTCAGCCGCGCCAGCCAGGATTCTCCTGTGAAATACTGTTTGAATCCTACATTCTCCTCTCCTATCGGAAATGCGCTGATGTTTTGAGGTACTTCTTCTTTTTTCATATTCTGTGCATTTAATGAATTATATCCGAAAAACGTTATTAATGCAACTACTAAAGTAACAATTAATTTCTTCATGTTCATAGTCTTATTGTTTTAAAATTAATAACACAAAAATACGAAGTTATAGCCTTATAAGACTGATACAAATTACAGAAGTTAGTACCATTATTACAGATTTCCCGTCTTACCTGTCAAACGTTTCCGGCTAATCAACATCACTCCCAGCAAAATTACCAGTAAACCGGAAAGCTGAATAAATGTAACTTGTTCATTTCCTAAGAATACTCCTAAAAGGACTGCTATAAAGGGATTGACATAAGCATGCGTTCCTACTTCTGCTGCGGGACGTACTTTCAAGAGCCAGACATACGCCGAATATGCCAGCAAAGAACCGAAAGAAATCAAATAAAACAAGGAGAACCAGCTTGTAGACGAGACTGTACTCAAATCGGCTTCCTCAATATCTCCACTCACAATTGCACAAAGCCAGAACATCGCACTGGCAAAAAGCATTTGCCACGCAGAACCGGAAAAATTGTTCACTTCTTCCTCACGGGAAGAACGGTATTTGGCATACAGTGTTCCCAAAGCCCAGGATATACAGCCGAAAATAAGAAGCAGGATACCGCGCTCACTTTGCGGATGCAGCCATTCTGCATTGAGCTGTTCCGCATAGAGCATTATTACTCCTCCGAAGCCTATCACACCTCCCGTAATTGTAAGAGGGTTGCGGAAATTAATACGCCACATGGGAACGTCCAGCAGCAAAATCCAAAGTGCCGTAGAGGAAGCGATTATTGCCACGAGGCTGCTTGTCAGATACTGCTGTGCCAACATGACGACAGCCATATCTATAAACAACAATACAATGCCGCTAACGGCAGAACGCTTCACGAGGCTTTTCTTAAATATACGTTCTCCCCGCAAATAACAAATCCCAAGAAGTATCAGCCCGGCAGCCGTAAACCGCAATGCTCCGAGCAGGAAAGGCGAAAAATCTTTTAAAGCCACACCTATAAAAAAGTAAGTGGAGCCCCAGACTACATAAATGAGGAAATAAGCGATGATAACACTCGGTAAATTCCTGTTCGAGCGATTCTGACTTTCCATATTACTTCTTTTTATTCGTATTTACGGGGAGTGAGAAGGGGGAACTCTCAATAAATTGACAATTATTTTATTATTTCAAAGCCCGCCTCAATCTGTTTAATCCTTCTATCAACTGCTGTCGCGGACAGGCGATATTGATGCGGATAAATCCTTCACCAGCCTCTCCGTACAAGCTGCCCTCGTTCACCCAAAGTTTTTCTTTCTCCAACAAGGTTTTCACTATCTCATCCGATGACTGATTCAGCACTGAACAGTCTACCCAAACCAGATAAGTGCCTTCCAACATCGACACAGGAAATTCAGGAAGATATTCAGAGAAGTATGCTCTCAAATAATTGTAATTGGCGAACAGGTATTGTTTCAGTTCTTCCAACCATTCCTCACCGTCGTTATAGGCGGCCATTAACGCTTCCACTCCGAACGGATTCACATCACAAGCCTCATTGATATTGATTGCTTTGTCTATTTTCGTTCGTATATCCGTATCGGCAGAAATGATATTGGCTATTTGAAGCCCTGCCAGGTTAAAGGCTTTGCTGGGCGAGGTACAAGTGACGGAGTGCATCAGGAATTCTTGTGAGATAGAAGCAAAAGGGATATAGGTGTGTCCCGGGAAGACAAGTTCGCAATGGATTTCGTCTGCTACTACCCACACATTATTTCGGATACAGATGTCACCGATACGGGTAAGTTCCTGTTTTGTCCATACCCTTCCGGCAGGATTGTGCGGGTTGCATAACAATAGAACCTTTACGCTTGGGTCGGCAGCTTTTTGTTCCAAATCCGCAAAATCTATCTGATAGGTTCCATTTCTATAAATCAGCGGATTGGCAATCATCCCGCATCCGTTATTGCGGATAGAGGAGAAAAAGCAGTTATATACGGGTGTCTGCACCATTACTTTATCTCCGGGGACTGTCAGTGCCTTAATGACAGCAGACAATGCCGGTACTACTCCCGTGGTATAAATAATCCATTCTTTTTCTATCTGCCAGTCATGCCGCCTTGCAAACCAGTTTGTCACCGCCGCGTAGTATGCATCCGGTACACGGACATATCCGAAGATACCATGCTCCACCCGTTTCCTCAACGCTTCCACAACAGGGGGAGCCGTACGGAAATCCATATCGGCTACCCACATCGGCAATATATCCGCATCTCCGGCAGAATCCCATTTATAGGAATTCGTACCTCTGCGCGGAACTATTTCATCGAAGTTGTACTTCATATTTCAATCAAAACAAGTCAGTTCGTCCCAAAGTTTCAATTCACAATTCCCTGGTGCTTTGAGATTCTCGTCCAGAATGATTGTCCCGAAACTTTCGGCAATAATGCTCCCCGTGCGGGGATTCTTCACGCTGTGAACCGGGCTTTTAATCGTTGCTTTCACACTACTGTGTTCGAAAGCGAGGTCGGTGTCCTCTGCCATTGTGCAATTTTCCATGACCAGGTCATGCGCATAGCAAAGTGGCTGCGTGCCCGAAATCCTGCAATTTACCAAACGCAAGTTTTTAGAATGCCAGCCCAGATATTCGCCATTCAGTTCAGAATCATAGACAGTTACATTCTCCGTATTCCAAAATGCATCTTTGGAGTTGATAACCGCATTACGGATTTCCACGTTCTTACAGTACTGGAATGAATAGTTTCCGTTTTGGGCGTAGTTTTGGATATTGATATTCTCGCTGTGTATGAAAAGATAATCCGCTTTGTCTATCTGCACGTTCTTCAAATCTATATTACGACAATACCAGAATGTTTCCAAAGCGTTGGGCAACTGTACATTTTCGAGTTTTATCCCGTCCATTTCGCGAAACATCTTCGGGGCTTCTACCAAGGTATCTGCCATTTGCAGACTTTGGGAGTACCATAGCGCGGCACGGGCGCCTTCTGTAAAGAGACAGTTCTTCACTATAAATCCATTGGTATGCCAAAAGGGATATTTTCCTTCAAAGCGACAGTTGATTGCTATGATGTTGCTACATTCTTTCAGTGCAGACTCACCAGTGTGAATCGTAACATCTTCCAGTTGAAGGTCGTGGGTTGCAAACAGAGGACGTTCGCCTCCGTATTCTTGATTTCTTATTTGTTCCATTAGTTTATTTTTTAGTCTGTTATTTCAAAAGTCACATTTACATTTCCTGTGCCGACGGCGGAAGCCAGTCCCGAAGGATTCGTTATACGCCCCAAGGGGGTGTAGGTATATGAAGTCGAGAAGCTTTCATAAAAAAGCACCACGCAAGTAGAGCCGTAAAGCATCAAGTCTCCTGTTTGAATGGTTCGCGGACTGAAAGAGGCTGTCGGCAAGCTGTTTTGTAGATAAAATAGCTTTTCATTGCCGTTCAGTTCGGACATGTTTACTGTCAAAGGCAGTAATTTCTTGAATTCTTTTGCTGTCTCATTACTTTCTAGGGTAGCATTGAACGAAACCGAGCCGATTGTTATTTTAAGATTGTTGCTCACTGGGACGTTTTCATTATTATTGTTATTATTACCTGAGCTGTTATTTCCATTATTCGGGGTTGTCTGCTGACCAGTTCCCTGCAATGGCTCATCCTCGCTGCATGATGCGGAACCGACCGATAATGCCAACATAGCGAAGATTGTTATTATATAATGCTTCATAATGATTCATATTTATTTCTTCAGATATTCCTTGAAAAAAGATTCCAATTTATTGAATGGTATAAGGCTTACACGGTCGTAAAGGTCTACGTGTCCTGCACCGGGCACTATATACAGTTCTTTAGGTTCGGCAGCCAGTCGATAGGCATCCTCGCTGAATTCGCGCGAATGGGCATTCTCCCCGGCAATGAAAAGCATGGGACGGGGTGAAATCGTTTCAATATCTGCGAAAGGATAGAAATTCATAAATTTCACATTACTTGAAAGGGTTGGATGAGTTGTTGTCAAAGGAGTTGCTCCTTCTGGTGTGAATTCTCCTCTTTGTGTACGGTAGAATTCATAAAATTCACGTTCTATCGGGCCGGATTTTTCTGTCAATTCGTGCACTGTGCCACCTGTGTATTTTGTTTCTCCACCCAGGAATTCCACATAACGCTGCTCTGCCGCTTCCGCCATAATTTGTTTTCTCTGCTCCAGGGTCAATGCATGTTTCAATCCGTTACGGCTGGCAGTACCCATATTATACATACTGATTGTTGCAATGGCTTTGAGACGAGGGTCTATTTTTGCCGCACTGATAGCGAAACTTCCACTGCCGCAAATACCGATTACACCGATAAGATTCCGGTCGACAAACGGACGTGTACCGAGAAAATCTACCGCAGCGCTAAAGTCTTCCGCATAAACTTCCGGCAGAACGGTATTGCGCGGCTCGCCTTCGCTCCCACCCCAAAAAGAAAGGTCTATGGAGAGTGTTACAAAACCCAGTTCAGCCATTTTCGTTGCGTAAAGGTTTGCACTCTGTTCCTTGACTGCTCCCATAGGGTGTCCGACAATGATTGCCGAGTATTGCTCCCCTTCTTTCATATTCTTGGGCAGAAACAGATTTCCGGCTACCTTCATTTTATACTGGTTGGAAAAAGAAACTTTCTCCACACTTACCAAATCACTTTTATAAAAGTTA
>PPYF01671033.1_pt1 | contig 17555 bp, 8 predicted proteins | sample 1559871 | NCBI WGS metagenome assembly PPYF01 (sample SAMN08240021, study PRJNA423297) | Human gut metagenome, whole genome shotgun sequencing project.
ACCGGAAATTTTGTACAAAATATCATATAAGTACTTCCTTTAAGCGTAAGGGCAGAGCTGCCAAAGATGAGCCGCTTCGTAAGATCTTACGCTCGGAACTCAGCCGTGAAAGAGCTACCCGCCTGGAAGGAAGCTTTGGAACGCAGAAACAACATTACTCACTGGCTAGGATAAAAGCCAGAAACAGGAAAACGGAAATGCTTTGGATTTTCTTTGGAATACATACGGCTAATGCGGTATGTATGATAGAAAAGGTCGAAAAGAAAAAAAGAACGACAGCATAATCGGACCAAAATAAGAGGAAAAAAGGAGAGGTTTTAACTTCCCCTGAAAAAGACATGTACATAATGCATGGTTGGGAAGAAAAAAATAAGAATATGTAAATAATATTCTATAAAAAAGATAGAGGAATGGCAATTTGGCCGAAAAAATAAGAGAAAAGCTCACGTTAAGTAAAACTTTTCTCTTGATTTATAAGAAAGGGGAACATTTACGGAATATCCCTAATTAGTTTCAACCCTATTTGAAATTAAAAGTTTCACACCGAGAAACTATTATTGAAACTAATCGCTTACGGGTGAAGAGGTATTGAAGTTGCCACCCTTCGCCCGCAACTCCCTTATTCATTGGAGAGACAGAGAAAAGGTGAAAGAGAAGACAAAAAGATTGAAAAGAAATATCCAGCGAGAAGATTTATTCGATTCTGTGGTGAACTTAAGCCACACAGTTATGAGCTATTTCTTTCCCTTAATTTATGTACTTTTTTTAGCTGAAATACGAAGATTTTCTCTACATTTGTCCGGTTAATCTCTGTTATCCTATACTTACTAAAGCCTATCCGCCTCATGAAAAAGAACTGTCTATTCTATCTTTTGCTCTTCTTTTCTTGTCATTCAGTCCTTGCTGACGAGCGTCTGGACTCGCTGTTGAATGTGCTTGATTTGACGATCAGGAACGCCGATACTTATGTGCAGATTAAAGAGGACAGACTTCGTGAGCTGAAGAAAGAAGCTAACAGGACAGCACCTGTATCTGTAGAACGTTACAACCTAAATAATTCGATTTATCTTGAATATAAAGCATACAGTTCCGATTCCGCACTCCACTATCTGAATGAAAACATATTGTTGGCACAGAAGCTGAATGACAGGGAGCGGGAACTGAAAAGCCGGTTGGAATTATCCTACCTGTTATCTTCCATCGGAATGTATATGGAAGCGGCGGATATTCTTCATTCAATAGATCGTCAGACACTTCCACCTTCTCTTCTGGGATATTATTATACCTGTTATGAACACGTTTATGCTGAAGCGGGAGCGGCACAGCCACGGTACAAGATGTTTGCTTCCCGCCATGTTAAGCTGACCCTTGCTTATCGGGACTCCATGCAGCTTGCTTTAGACTCATCTTCGGATACTTATCTGTGGTTGCGTGAGACACAACTAAGAGAGGCCGGAAAATATGATGAGGCCCTCGAATTTAATGACCGCCGGATGGCGGAGGCATCTTTCGGCACTCCCCAATATGCATTGGTGGCCTATCAGCGCTTCCGCCTTTTTGAGAGTATGGGACAGAAAGACGAACATTTATATTACCTGGTTCTTTCAGCCATATCAGATGTGCGTTCCGCCATTAAGGAACAATCTTCTTTGATGGTATTGGCACAGGAACTGAATAGCAAAGGAGATTTGAAACGTGCGTATGACTATATTAATTTCTCCTGGGAAATATCACAATTCTATAAAACACGGTTGCGCAGTTGGATGAATATTACCCCGCTTTCCATGATTAACGGGAATTATCAGGACATTATCAAACAGCAGAACCGGGAATTACTGATTTATATTACGTGTGTAGCTTTGCTTGCCTTACTGTTGGTGGTCGCGTTAATCTACATCTACCGGCAGATGAAAGCCCTTTCCGTTGCCAAGAAAGGATTGCAGGAAGTAAATGAACGGCTATTCTCGTTGAATGAAGAACTCGAAGAAGTGAACCGCCATCTTCGTTCCACCAATCTGGAACTTTCAGAGTCCAATCTCATTAAAGAAGCCTATATTGCACGTTTCTTCAAACTATGTTCTGTTTACGTGGATCGTTTGCAGGCATACAGAAAGCTCGTCAATAAGAAACTGCAACGCGGGCAGGTGGCCGAATTGTTGAAAATGACTCATCTTAGCAATGACATTGTAACAGTTGAAGTACAAGAGTTGTATGCGAACTTTGATTCCGCCTTCCTGCATCTATTCCCCAATTTCGTGGAGTCTCTCAATGAGTTATTATTGCCGGAAGAACAGATTGTCTTGAAGCCGGATGAGTTGTTGAATACCGAACTGCGCATCTTTGCTTTGATACGCTTGGGGATAAAAGACAGTTCGCAGATTGCGGAACTTCTGCATTACTCGGTGAATACGATCTATAATTACCGTTCGAGAGTGAAGACCAAAGCGCGTGTTTCACGAGATGATTTTGAAGATTTGGTGGCAAAAATCCGTTAATATAATCTGTGTGTAATCTACCTTTTGATACGAGCTTAATAGAAGTCAATATTTTAATTTTCAGGTAGTTACTTGTTTGTGGAAATTGTAGATTTCCACTTATATTCCCTTTGCTATTTTTTATCGGGGCATTTCCCTCTATTTTTGTCATAACCGAACGGAACGAATAGGTTCCGCCTTCGGGAGTTCCTTTTTTTATTAACCTTTATAGAAATACAAATGAAAAATGAATTACTGCATTTTTTTGTTCCGGAAAAAGGAAGAAGAACAAAACGCCAGCCTATAAGCTGGTTATGCTGTTGGGCTATTCTACTGGGAATAGTTTGCAACGCTTGCTCTGACGACGATCCTGTGAAAAAGAATCCTTACCTGCAAGTAAGTACTCGTGCACTGCTGAAAGAAGTGGTAGAAGTCAAGTTTAACAACATTGATGGAAATACCGATATTACTGTCGATTTTGGTGATGGAACGGTCAAGGAAGGAAAAGCTGCCAATCCTATTACGTATGCCTATACCCAGAGTGGCGACTATACGCTGCATGTTACGGCAGGTCAGTATGAGGTGCAGAAGAGAATCCGTATCTATAATCTGCTAGCATTGACGGAGGCGATGAAGCAATTCAGAGATCCGGATCATAAGAAAGTATGGGTCATGACACACCGGGCGCATACCTCGGACAGAACTGTTCCCGAAAATTCAGTCTCTTCCGTAGAGGATGCCATTGATTCGGGTGCTGAAGTGATCGAGTGTGATACTCATGTGACAAGTGACGGAGTGGTAGTGGTTTGTCATGACCAGACGATCAATGCTACAACGAATGGCACGGGTGACATCACGAAAATGACCTATGCGGAATTGCAAAGCTACAACTTGAAAGACCGGAATGGCCGGGTGACCGATGAAAAGATGCCTACTCTGGAAGAGTTTCTGAAAGCGGGGCGTGGTAGAATCTATTACAATCTCGACTACTCTCCGCGCACGGCTACTTCGCAGCAGGTGGTGGATATCGTGATGAAACTAGATATGATGGAATCAGTATTCTTCTATTGTAACAGTGCGCAGAAAGCGGAAGAAGTATTGGGCATTACTCCTAAAGCGCATGTATATACATGGACGGGAAGCCATAAACCGATGATAGGATTACCGGGTAACTACTTCGTGCAATACAGCTACCTGACGAATGGGAAAAGCACTCCTTTGGGAAGTTCAATCAATGATGGAATGCTTGCTACGGTGAATATGCTTCCTGCCAGTGGCAGTAGTGTGTCCGAATGGACGTTGAACGAGACTTATCTGGACGAACTCTTGCAAATCTATCCGATGGTATGTATGATACAAACGGATTTACCGGACTTGTTGATTCCGGCATTACAGGCAAGAGGGCTTCGTTAACTTTATCATCTAATATAAAAATCATCTATTTATGAGAAATATTTATTGTAGAACGTGTACTTGTCTGTTAGGTATATTGCTGATGCTGTTTTCCGGCATCCAGGCAAGAGGAGCTTCCTGGGAAGTGCAGCAGGAACGTAAAATATCCGGTACGGTGATCGATGAAAAGGGGGAACCTGTCATCGGAGCTTCGGTGGTAGTTATAGAGACAAAACAAGGTAGCATTACCAATATGGACGGTAAATTCCAGGTGAGTGCTCCGCAGAACGGACATTTAAAAATCTCTTATATCGGTTATGAAACACAAGAAGTGGCTATCAAGGACCAGCAATTACTAAAAATCGTGTTGAAAGAGGAATCCACTGCTTTGAACGAAGTGGTAGTGGTGGGTTATGGTACGATGAAACGGAAAGAAATGACTTCGGCTATTTCGCATGTCGGTGCGAAAGATCTGAATCAAATATCCAGTCTCGATGCTTCCATGTTGTTGCAGGGAAAGGTATCCAGCGTCTCTGTTTCCAATACGGCTTTGGCCGATCCGAATAGTACGGGAAGTATTCAGATTCGTGGTATATCATCACGTAATGCCGGGCTGGGTCCGTTGATTGTTGTAGACGGAGTGCCGGGAGGTGATATGACGAATATTAATCCTGCGGATATTGAATCTATCGATGTATTGAAAGATGGTGCTGCTTCTGCTATTTATGGTACACGGGGTAGTAACGGTGTTATCCTTGTTAATCTGAAAAAAGGAACCCGTGACGGGGAAGTGCATACTACTTACAGTGCTGCTGTCACTTTCAATAAAGCAAAGAAAGAGCTGGACATTATGAATGCGGAGGAATATCGTGCTTATCGTACGGTGTCTAATCCACTTTCCGATATGGGAGCTAGTACAGACTGGTTTGATGCCGTTACCCGTTTGGGAGTGACACACATGCACACGTTAACCTTCTCCGGAGGTAATGCGAGGACCAATTATCGTGTGACAGCTGATTATCGTAAAGCGCAGGGAATCGACTTGCGTTCCGACCGTAGGGAATATGGTGCACGTGCCACTATCAGTCACACAACGAAAGATGGCCTGTTTACGTTTGCTGCCAACATGACTCCCCGTGTCATCGACCGGAACAAATCAGCCAGTGTGTATGGTAGCGTTATTAAGAATAATCCGACGATGCCGGTTTATGATCCCGAATCAGCTAATGGGTACTATCGTTTTCCGTCCGGAGGAGATAGCTCGAATATTGTTGAACAATTGAACGAGGAAGAAAATGGTACGGAGATTAAATTGCTGGAATGGAATGCTACTGCTGCCGTTAATTTGCTGCCGTTGTTTAATCCTACAAATCCGAACATGGTCTTGAAATCACAGGTTACCATTTCCCAGTATCAGGTGGATAAGTTCAACGGATGGTTCACACCATCTACTTACGGTCCTAATGTGAATTCGGGCGTTACAGGAAAAGCAAGCCGTGATTTTGATAAAAGTACTAATAACAATCTGGAATGGGTGACTAACTTCTCTACACGTATTAAGGATCACCAAATCCGTGCAATGGTGGGTTATAGTTATAATTACGGTGTAAGTTCGGGAATGGGAGCCGAGAACTGGGATTTCTCTTCCGATGGATTGACGTATAATAATCTGGGCTCCGGTCTGGAAGCAGCCAAAGAAGGGAAAACCATGATGAGTTCTTATAAGAATGACCATAAACTAATCAGTTTCTTCGGACGTGTCAATTATGACTGGAAAGAGCGCTACCTGTTTACTTTCTCTTTACGTCACGAGGGCTCTTCCCGTTTCGGTGAGAATCATAAATGGGGTAATTTCCCGGCTGTGTCTGTCGGCTGGCGTATCTCGGATGAAAAATTTATGAAAGGACTTTCATGGATTGACGATTTGAAAGTGCGTTATGACTATGGTGTAACCGGTAATCAGGAAATAGGTAACTACCAGTCTTTGGCTACTTATAAGGCTTATGGCTGGTATCAGTATGGGGGTAACAACTTCCATGTTTGGGGACCGAGTAAGAATGTCAATTCGGAACTTCGTTGGGAGAAGGGACACAACCAGAACATCGGTTTGGACTTCTCGCTTTTCAAACACAAAGTGACCGGTTCATTTAACTATTTCCACCGTAAACAAAGCGATTTGCTCGGTAGCTATTCCGTATCGGTTCCGCCCAATTTGTTCTCTACCATCTATGCCAATGTAGGTACATTGCGCAATACCGGTTTCGAGCTTGATATAACTGTCAATGCTGTTCGGACAAAAGACTTTACTTATAGTTTCACATTAGTAGGTGCTACCAATAATAACAAGTTTGTCAGTTTCTCCAATGATGTGTACAAGGGACAGAAATATTACTCCACCTGTAACATGGCAAACCCCAATAATCCGGGATATTTGCAGCGGATTGAAGAGGGAGAGCGTATCGGTAACTACTTCACATACCGTTATGCGGGAGTGGATAAAAAGGGTGACTGGTTGATTTATGACAAGAAGGGAAATGTAATCCCTGTATCCCAGGGTACGGAAGAAGACAAAGCAGTGACCGGAAACGGTTTGCCGAAATTCACCGGTTCTATGACGCATAACTTCACTTATAAGAACTTCGATCTGACTGTTGCTCTTCGCGGTGCTGCCGGATTTGACATTTTTAACGTGCACGATTTCTATTTCGGATTACAGAGTATGAGTACCAATCAGTTGACCACCGCTTATTCGAAGAATGCACATATCACAACAGGTAAGAATGTGATTACCGACTATTTCATCGAGCCGGGTGATTACCTGAAGATAGACAACATTACTTTAGGATATACAATGAACCTGAATAAGAAGTACATCGAAAAGATACGCTTGTTCGGTACAGCTAACAATCTTTATACGTTTACGAAATTTACAGGTGTAGATCCTTCTACATACGAAGTGAATGGACTGACACCGGGTACTTTCGGAGGAGGATACAACTATTATCCATCTGCTTTCCAGTTTATTTTAGGTTTACAAGTAAGTTTTTAAAAGAAAAACAATTATGAGAATAACAAAATATATTATAGGATTGGGTATGATGGCAGGTACAGTGTTAGGCCTACCGTCTTGTACTGATCTGTCGGAAACGGTGTATGACCAGGTGATGTCCAAGAACTATTATAACACGAAACAGGATGTTATCAATGCTGTCTTCCGTCCTTTTGAACACATGTACTGCTGTATCTGGATACGTCATGAGAATGAAGAACTACCGGCGGACCAGCTGATTACTCCTACTCGTGGTACTTGGTGGTACGATGGAGGACTGTGGGAAATGTATCATCGTCATCAATATGACGATATTAATCAAGGGGACTGGTTGAGTGAATGGGACAACTTTTATGTAGGCATTGGTCAATGCAATATGGTATTGGATGACTTGGCACAGTTGAACCCGTCTAATTTTGGTTTAAGCGACAGTGAATTTGAAAGTTTTAAAGCGCAGCTACGTTGTATGCGTGCCTGGGGCTATCTTCGTCTGTTGAATACACATCGCAACTGCATTCTAACGACCACGTCGGATCAGGCAGTGAACGAACTGCCGGAAAACCGGAAACAAGTTTCTCCGCAGGTGATGTTCGATTTCATCGAGAGTGAATTGAAAGACTACTGTCTGACAGCTTTACCTTCCAAGAGTGGACAATCTGGAAATGGTAGCCAGCAGGGACAGTTCACGAAAGCTGCTGCGGCATCCTTATTGGTGCGTCTCTATCTGAATGCAGAGGTATGGATCGGCCAGGCTAAATGGCAGGAGTGCATTGATATGTGTAAACGTATCATAGGAGGAGAGTTCGGATATTATGCGATTGCGGATAACTGGTATGAACCTTTCGACTGGAACAATGAAATGTGTAATGAGGTGATCTTCGGTTTTCCTGGTTCTTATGGGCTGACCAGCTGGCATCTGCAAAATGACAGAAGGACAGTTTACGGACGTGGTTTACCTTATGGTAGTGCGTATTACCTGAAAATAGAAGGAAACGGTGAACGGAATCCGAAATACGCGCTTTCACCGAGCTATGACAATCAACAGCCACGAGAACTGTTCGACTATGGATTAGGAATGGTTACCCAAAAGTTTGCTAAATATCAGGGGGACATACGTTATAAGCAATATGTGAACACTGGTAACAATACTCGCGAAGGTATGTTCTTCCTCGAAGGTAAGATTGTCAACTCCGCTGTCAGCGGAGGATATGCCAAGAATCCGGATAATCAATATGTGATTTATTTACGTGATCAGGTCGGACGATTCGAAGGGAATGCAGAGTCTGGTTATATCTCCAATCCGGCTTATAAGGAATCTAAATTGGGTAATGGGGACTTCAACTCTGGACTTTACTGCGTGAAATATCCTTTCTATCCGTTTACCGGAGGTTATTATATTGAGTCTGACTATACAGAGATTCGTTTGGCAGAGATTATTTATTCTCAAGCTGAAGCTCTTCTTCGCCTCGGACAGGCGGGTGAGGCTGGTAAATTGCTGAACAGCGTGCGTAAGCGCAACTATGAAAACTTTACAGCGAATATCGCTTACCAGCCGGAAGGGAACGTGGTGCTCGATCTGAAAGAAATGCTAGATGAGTGGGGACGGGAGTTTCTGGCGGAAAGCCGTCGTCGTACAGATTTGATTCGTTTCGGCAGGTATCAGGAGGCATGGTGGGACAAACCAAGGGATGCAGACAATCATTATGAGCTGTTCCCCTTGTCGCAGACACAGCTGGAACAGAATGAATATCTGAAACAGAATCCCGGTTATCCGGATATTTCCCGGTGAAATCGGTGAATTTGCGATTATTCTTATCTAATGTACAAGTTAAAAAAGAAAGAAAATGAAAAATAGATTATTCATAATATCGAAGATATGTATGCTGGCTTTCATGATTCTGTTGGCACAGGGATGCCAGGAAGATTATGAGATGATAGACCCACCTATGATGACGGATTACGATGACGATCTGGACGAAGAAGTGATTATGCAGAAAGGATTGGAGAGTTACTTTGTGACTCAATTCGGTGAAGGTGAGATGGATGGCAGTTCTTGGGAACAGGCACTGGATGCGGCTGGCTTCCGTAAGTTGTTGAGCGGTTCAATCGATCTCTCCAAGAGTACGATTTATATGAGTCAGGGGAAATATATAATGTCCGAAGAGAGTGGGCTTGGTGTAATCGTTCGCAAGGATGTCAAAGCGATTAAGGGCGGATATAGTCAGTTTAGTGAAGGGACGGATGTTTCGGCACGTGATATAGATGCGTATGTGACAGTCATCAGTGGTGATGTGAACGGAAATAAGCAGGCGGATGCCGGTGATTGTGGTTTGTTGCTTGTCAAGAAAGGGCATATAGCTATTGAAGGGGTTACTTTTCAGTATGGATATGTATCTGAAGCAGATGCCAGTGCTACCGAATGTGGTAGTGGAATTTATGTGAGTGGCAGTGCCAGTGATACTTCTATTGAGTTGACCGATTGCGTGATTAGAGATTGTAAGTCGGGAGTAACGACTTCTGCCAAGCAGGGTGGTCCGGCTGTTTTTGTCTTGTCGGGACAGGTACGTTTGAATAAGGTAAGCTTGTTGGACAATACGGCTGCAGGTCGTGGAGGAGCTGTTCGTTGTAGTAGCAAGACGGCGGTGGTATTTATGAATAGCTGTCTGCTGAAAGGTAATTCTCATAACGGTTCGTGGGGAAATGGTATTCAGATGTCGGAAGGACATATTTGTATAAACAATACCACGCTGATAGAGAATATGGGGACAGGTGCCGCTTTGAATGGAGGAGGTAGTATACTGCTGACTAATAATACAATCATTGGAAATGCGAATGATAGTCATGGGGCTGTGCGCTGTGAGACGGGAGTTGGCGGTGATACGAAGTTTATTAATAATTTGTTGATTTCAGAAAATCCTTCGGCTCCGAGTTTTAATCTGAATGGTATTAACTTTGAAGCTTTCTCGAAAGGATATAATGTGTATCAGCGTGTGACGGGGATAACGATGAGTGCATCCGATACGGCTTATCCTAATCAGGTGAACGGTGCGCTGAATGAGGAGGGAGTGTATGTGTGGGATCTCAATCAGATTGGTTCGGTAAAAGGATATGCTACCAGGCAGGCAGTAATAGAAGTTGCGAAAAGCTTTAACCCGGTGGCTTCGCCTATTACTAATTTGGGAGAAGTGTTTGTGGAATGGATCGGTGAAGATGCTTTCGGAATAGACCAGCGGGGAGTGACTCGTAATACCAATAAGATGCAGGCCGGTGCTTATGATGCTGTTCTGGCCAATTAAACCCTAAAACGACTGTAACATGAAGAAAATATTTTATATAATAGCCTTGGGTGTCGGACTAGCCGGATGCTCAAATAATGAGGATGAATTACTGTCAACGGGTAGTTTTCCCGAAGACCATGTAATCCGTATCATTACAGAAGTAAATGAACCTTTGTCGCGTGCAGGGTATGACGTAACGAATCTGGAACGTTTCGGATTGATGATCCGGAATAGCGAGAATGCTGCTTATAACTATCATAAGCAAATGGTTAGTTCCGGAAATGCCTGGAGTACGTCCGACGGTCAGCAGATGCTTTGGGATGCGGAAAGAACGCCGGTGACGATGATAGCGTATGCGCCTTATATGAGTGAAGCTGCTCCGGATGCCTCTTTGGCAGTCAATGCTCTTACCAATCAGACTACTGAAGAGAATGTGAAGTCCTCCGATTTTTTGTTGATGAAAGCAACAGTCGACCCGGAGCAGGATTTAACTGCGGATGGAAAGCTGAAAATCTCTTTGAGTCATGCCATGAGCAAGTTGCTTATAAAAATCACAGTCAATGGAACGACAGATGCTGCGATGAATAAGTTAGGGGATATGTCTATCAATGGGGCTGTTGTTAATGGCATTTGTGATTTGTCGGCAACGGTTCCGATAGTTGTTCCTGCGCCAGATGCGGTAGTGGCTACTGTGGCTCCCTATAAAGGGACGGAATCTTGCGAATGTATTCTGCCTCCGCAAAAAATAGCAGAGGGCTTCTCTGTGAACTTCAGCTATGATGGAAAGCTGTATATCTGGACTGCAAAGGAAGCCATTGAATTGGAAAAAGGAGTGGAACATACCTTGACGCTCAATGTAAACACAACTGTCCGATTGGCTGCTAAGATGGCAAGAAATTGGGCAACCGGACAACTTATCGACCGGAATTAAAGAAGGAGGAGATAAACAATGAAGATTACAAAACTGATATTGGCTGCGTATTTACTGACGAGTATGGCGGCCTGTGATACGGATAAGAATATAGCTATGTACGGCGAAGATTCCGGTGCTATTCAGATTGAAGCTGCTATTAATACTGCCTTTACCCGCAGTAATCCCAGTGCGGCAGGAGATCAGCAGAAACAATTTAATGAGGGTGATGAGATTCAATTAAGTTGTGAGGATGGGTATTTGAATTATGTACTTTCGGAAGGAAAATGGGTGCCGACCGATAATTATTATTTAAGATGGGGTGCGGAACCGGTAACTTATTCGGCTTTTTATCCGGTAGTGAACGGAGCCAGTACGGCTAATTTTACACTTCCCACAAACCAGCAACGTTTGGAAAACCTGGCTAAGGCCGATTATATGACGTGTACCGTAGAGAATGCAACAGACGACGGATCCCGTATTCTTCGTCTGGGTATGAACCGGAAAATGGCAAAAGTGATTATGACGCTTGCAGATGTAGGCGGACAAGCTAAGGTTCAGGGAGTAAAGATTGGTTCCTATCAGGGATATACAAACGGGGAAGTGGTATCGGGTACTTCTTTAATATCCCCTTTCATTACAGTTCCCGAAGGTGGTAAGGCAGGACAGGATGGTTGTACGTACACTGCCATTGTGGCTCCCGGAAAAGCCGGGACAACTGCTACCTTTGTTTCTTTGAACTATTTGGGCGAAGATCTGGTGCTGCCCGGTATACCGGAACTGAAATCTGGAAAGTGTTATGAATTCACATTAAAAGTGGAAGGTTCGATCATAACTATCAGTGAACCGATTGTTTCTCCGTGGGATAGCGGTACTTTGCCGGGCGGAGATGCGGAAGAACTTCAACTGGCCGCTTACTATGTGAAAGAGCAACCTGCTGGAAATGCGACCGGTATGGATTGGGATAATGCAATGGGAGTAGATGCGTTACGCAACTTATTGCAAACGAATAGCAATAGTGAAATTTCCAATGCTAATGCAGCCAAACTGGATGGTAAGAAGATTTATGTAGCTGCAGGCTCTTATGAGATTGTGAAAGAAAACTCTGGAGTGAAGATAGAATATAGCGGTTATAGTAAGCAAGTGGAAATAACGATTGAAGGCGGATATGATCCTTCAAGCACGGGAACAGATTTAACGAAACGTGACGTTGCTAAATATACGACTGCTTTTGTCAGAAATACCAGTAGTGGAGCATCTGCGACGTCTAACTCTTTATTAGTATTGGGTAATCAGATAAATATTATTTTCGATGGCTGTACTTTCAATGGACAATATGAATTGAGCGATGCAGGAAGTGTTCGTGCCGTATTTGTTGCGGCAGGTGGAGGTGACGCAACCCTGCAATTGAATAATTGTGTCATAAAGAATTTTAATCGCGGAAGCGATGGTGGAACAGATGGCGGAGCAGCCGTTAAAGTATCAAAGGGAAGAGTCTTGTTAAATCAGGTGGAAATGGTGAGCAATAAAGCGACAGGGCGGGGAGGAGCCATCACTACTACCGCAGCAAATAGCTTCCTGTTTATGAATAATTGTTTGTTGCATGAGAATTATGCACCAACCGCTTGGGGAACTAGTATTCATGCCGGAAATGGATATGTCTGCATGAATAATGTAACCGTACTTGGCACGGCAGCTACAGGAGGAAATAGCATCACTGTCAACGGAGATGCCTACTTTATGCTTGCCAATACTACGATTGTTGGAAATTCGGGCAATCCGAATGGTGTCTTCCGTGCAGGGAAAAATGCTTCTCTTGTGGTCAACTCTTTATTTGCCAAAGGAGCTGGAAACAGAACTATTTATGCAGGTAATATCACTTCCGGTGGATACAATGTATATCAGGCGGCAGATGCCGGTTGGGGAGCAGTTGCTACGGATACGGATTATTCATCTCAAACTCTTCCAGCTGCTACTTTAACGGATGGCGTTTATCAATGGACTGTGACCGGGGTTATTGACGAATTTGCAACCAGACAGGCTGTGATAAATGCAGTGAAATCCTTTGATGCGACTGTGGGACAGCAATTTGTGGACTGGGTTGGTGAAGCCGGCTTTGGAGTAGACCAGCGTGGAGCAACCCGTAATGTCAACAAGATGCAGGCTGGTGCTTATGATGCAGGACTGTAACTGTGACCAAGATATAATAGGTTTTGAATTAAGTAAGAAGATTAAATAACAAATGAAAGATATGAAGAAAAGCAAGTTTATAGTGCTTTTGTTACTGTTCTGTCTGCAGCCAGGTTTCCTGGCTGCACAACGGGCGGAGCTCATTCGCAAGGATGTGTTAAATCCGCACTTAGATAAGGTTTTAGTGGTGGCGCATCGCGGAAATTGGAGTATTGCCCCCGAAAACTCTTTGGCGGCTATCGATAGTGCTATTCAGATGAAAGTGGATATTGTAGAGATAGATATCCGTAAGACGAAAGACGGTGAGTTGGTTCTCATGCATGACGATACGGTAGATCGCACTACTAATGGTACAGGAAAAGTAAAAGATAAAACGTTGGCTGAAATAAAGCAACTCCGGTTGAAAGATAAGGATGGTCAGTTAACGGAACATACTGTTCCTACTTTGGAAGAAGCATTATTGGCAGCCAAAGGTCAGATTATGGTTAATCTGGATAAGGCCTACCCTATTTTTGATGATGTATATATTATATTGAGGAAAACCGATACTGCTGATTTGGTTATAATGAAAGGTGCTCAACCGGTGGAGACGGTGAAGCGGGAGTTCGGCTCTTATCTGGATAAGGTGATTTATATGCCTGTCGTAACGATTGATGAGGAAAAATCGATGAAGGTTGTCGAGGATTATATGGAACAGTTGCATCCGGTTGCTTTTGAGCTTTGTTACAGAAATGCTTCTAGCCCGGTACCTGCCGAAATGGAACGCAGGCTGGCAGGAAAAAGTCTGATCTGGTATAATACTTTGTGGGCTTCTCTGGCAGGCGGGCATGATGATGAGGCTGCAAAGAAAGATCCGGATGCTAGTTATGGGTATCTGATAAACAAGTTGGGAGCACGAATCCTTCAAACAGACAGTCCGGCTTTTATGCTCAATTATTTGAGAAGTAAAGGATGGCATGACTAATCACTAAGGCTAAATTTATGAATGATATAAAATTTTCTTTATGGACAGTAGGGTGGCTGTGCATCCTATTCTTTGCAGGCGGTTGTAAATCGACGAATGATTCGGGAGCTCCGATTTCTTTAACTTGGGAGATGGGAAACTACGATGAGAATGGTAAATATTATGAAAATTCATTTGTACTGAAGAATATATCAGATACTCCTGTTGGAAAAGAATGGGAGATTTATTATTCGCAGTTTCCCCGTACTATCCGGCAGGATGCTTCGTCACCGGTTAGAGTGGAGCAAGTGAATGCAACTCTTTTTAAAATGTATCCGGGAGAGGGATTTATCTCATTAGCTCCGGGAGATTCATTGAAAGTGATTTTCCAGTGTGATGGGGAAGTGCCAAAGAATTCGCATGCGCCCGAAGGAAGCTACTGGGTGAGCCAGTCGGGAGCATCGAAAGGTAAGCCACTTCCTGTAACATTGAATAACATACCATTACCTATGACGGAATGGCAAAGAACGATTGCTCGGAAAACGTACGAAACAAACCTTCGTTTAAACAATGCGAATACTCCGGAGTTTCGTTCGACGGATATAATACCTTCCATAAAAAAGGTGATTACTACCGGAGGTAATATCTTGTTAGAAAAACAACTAGCTTTGACTTTTCATGAGGATTTTGCCAATGAGGGAAAACTGCTAAAAGAAAAACTTTCCGGATGGTATGGCTTGGAAGTAGTGCCGGAAGCTTCGGTAACCATTACTCTGGATTACCTTTCTGACAAGAAGAAAGCAGTTAATGAGGAATATTATGAGTTGAGCATTGCCGGTCAGCAGATCAGGATTAGCGCTACTACTCCACATGGTATTTTTAACGGAACGCAGACCCTGTTGGGGTTACTGAAAGGGCAGGAAAGCCCATTCCGGTTGGAAGCAATGTCTATAGTGGATTATCCGGATTTATTATATCGGGGACAGATGTTGGATATTGCCCGGAATTATACAACGGTGGATCACTTGAAGAAACTGATTGATATTCTCTCCTCTTACAAACTGAATGTGCTCCAGTTCCATTTCTCGGATGATGAAGGTTGGCGACTGGAAATTCCGGGGTTAGAAGAACTGACTGCCATTGGGTCACGGCGGGGACATACTACCGATGAAAAAGATAGGTTGTATCCGGCTTATGATGGTGGATATGATCCGTGTGCCGCTACATCGGGAAATGGTTACTATACCCGGGAGGAATTCATTGATTTATTGCGATATGCAACCGAAAGACATGTGCAGGTAATTCCAGAAATAGAATCTCCCGGCCATGCGCGTGCGGCGATTGTAGCAATGAATGCACGTTATCAGAAATACATCGATACAGACCCGGAGAAAGCAAAGGAATATCTTTTGAGTGACTTGCAGGATACTTCCCGATATGTTTCCGCACAGGCCTATACGGATAATGTTATGAATGTAGCCTTACCTTCCACTTACCGTTTTATGGAGAAGGTGATTCAGGAAATAGTGAGCATGTACAAGGAAGCGGATGCGCCACTGACCACCATTCATTTAGGCGGTGATGAGGTGGCTAAAGGGGCATGGATGGGATCACCCTTATGCAGAACGCTCATGGAAGAACAGGGAATGGAAAAGGCACATGATTTGGCCGAATATTTCATTACCCGGGTGGTTGATTGTTTACAACAGCATAATTTATCCTTTAATGGCTGGCAGGAAGTAGCTTTGGGGCATAAGAAAGATACTCATACTTATTTGTCTCAACACGCAGCCGGTATCAATTCGTGGAAGACTGTTCCCGAATGGAAAGAGGATGAAATTCCTTATCAGATAGCCAACAACGGTTATCCGGTTATTCTCTGCAATGTGAATAATTTCTATCTGGATTTGGCTTATGATGCTCATCCCGATGAACCGGGACATTTCTGGGGTGGATACGTGGATGAATCCAAAGCATTTTCCATGCTTCCATTCGATGTCTATCGTTCTTCCCGTACGGATATGGCGGGCAATCCGGTTGAGATCAGTTCCGCAGGAAAAGGAAAAACAGCATTGACTGCATCCGGCAGGAAACAGATAAAAGGCGTACAGGCCCAACTGTTTGCCGAAACAATTCGAGGATTTCAATGGGTAGAATATTATATGTTCCCTAAAGTGATGGGACTGGTAGAACGTGGCTGGAACGCGCATCCGGATTGGGAAGTCCTCTCCGGAGCAGCAGAGCAACAGGCTTTTGACCGGGATCTGGCACTATTTTATGAGAAAATCAGTGTAAAGGAAATGCCTTATTGGAGCCGGTTAGGGGTAAACTTCCGTTTACCTCATCCCGGACTCTTCGTCAGAGACGGACTTCTGTATGCGAATACTCCTATCGAAGGAGCACAGATACGCTATACGACGAACGGGACTGAACCGACGATTGATTCGATGCTATGGGAGGCCCCTATAACCTGTCAGCCTGCTGTTGTAAAAGCAAAACTGTTTTATAGGGATAAGCAAAGTGTAACCAGCTGTTATTTACAGTAATTAGTGGAATAGTATAGTAGTCTTAGATGCACAAGCAAAAAACTTGTGTATCTAATATTTTATAGACTTTATTCAGAAAGGCTTAGCTCATCAAGAAAGAGAAGTTTGAAATAAAAGAATGAAATGGACAATGTGAATGGATAAATGAGTGTTAGTCGGCTTATGATTAGTGATATAAGTATAATAAATATTAATAAACTCATCCGCAACTAGGAAATATACCCCATTTGAGAGTCTATATAAATAAAGAATGAACTTATTTCTTATATCATAAATGAACATGAAATTCAAAGCAATGTTACTTGGCCTGTCTGTGATGACTGCACTGTCTGCTTTTGCGCAGAAACCGGTGTATCTGGACACAGGTAAGCCTATTGAAGAGCGAGTGAAAGATGCGTTGAACCGGATGACCCTTGAAGAAAAGGTAAAGATGATTCATGCACAGTCTAAATTTAGTTCGGCAGGCGTTCCCCGTCTTGGTATCCCGGAAGTATGGGCTACTGATGGTCCTCACGGTATCCGTCCGGAAGTATTATGGGATGAATGGGATCAGGCAGGATGGACAAACGATTCCTGTATTGCCTATCCGGCATTGACGTGTCTTTCTGCTACATGGAATCCCGAAATGTCGCATCTTTATGGGAAAAGTATCGGTGAAGAGGCGCGTTACCGCAAGAAAGACATCTTGTTGGGGCCCGGTGTGAATATCTACCGTACTCCCTTGAACGGACGTAACTTCGAGTATATGGGAGAAGACCCGTATCTGTCCGCCA
>PPYF01411508.1_pt1 | contig 17552 bp, 16 predicted proteins | sample 1559871 | NCBI WGS metagenome assembly PPYF01 (sample SAMN08240021, study PRJNA423297) | Human gut metagenome, whole genome shotgun sequencing project.
CGGTACAGTTGTATATCGATCCTATATTAAATCACCGCTTTGGGATATGCCGATGTTCGTGATCTTAGATAATAGTATTTACAGTGTTATCCGTTTAGTGCTTGGCCCTGAAAAGGTAACAGCGCAGAATATGGCGGCCATTAATGCATTGATCAATCGTGAGAATGCAATGTATAAAAACTATAAATTCTATATTGATGAACAAGATTCTACATTGTATTTAGATTGCGTTTACATGTGTGCTAATGATGAGTTTATCCCAGAATTGATGTATGCATTAATGACATCGATTGTGGATTATATTCCTGAGGCCGTTGGCGATTTAAAAGCTGCTTTTGAAAGCAATGTACAATAAAATATGATATTCCTTATAAGATAGTATATCGTGTGAATAGGGAATAGAATACAAGGGACTTCCATACCTATGTGTGGAAGTCTTTTTTTATCAATGTACATTCGTATATAATAATTATTATTCGTATCATACTGTGTAATTTTTAACATAAGCACTATATAGTTCGGAATATAACGAACGATTATAAAAACTAATATAATTATTATTCGAAAAATGATTGACCGATACAAATTGGTCTGATACAATTTAGATACAGATAAGGAGGCGTTATCATGAAGAGACATATGAACCTAACATCCGTTACTATTATGACTATTTCTGCTAACGCTATCAGTGCGTAAACTCGGCCTTTTTAGGTCGAGTTTTTTTATTAAGGAGGAACAATGAAGGTTGGCATTATCATGGGCAGTAAATCTGACCTAGACACGATGAAAAAAGCATCTGCTATATTAGATGAATTCAATATTCCTTATGAAATGGTGATCGCTTCTGCGCATCGTACACCAGAGGCTGTTAAGTCTTTTGTGGAACGACTTGAAGCAGAAGGAGCAATCGCTTTTATCGCAGGTGCAGGCGCTGCAGCCCATCTACCTGGAGTGGTGGCAAGTTTTACAACCGTACCTGTTATCGGCATTCCTCTTAATGCGACAGCATTAAAGGGCATTGATTCCCTTTTGGCAATCGTACAAATGCCGTCTGGTATGCCAGTAGCAACAATGGCCGTAGATGGTGCAAAAAATGCTGCATTATTTGCAGTACAAATCGGTGCTACTTTCAACAAGGAACTAAAAGAAAAATATGTTGCCTATCGCAAAGATATGGCTGACAAGGTTTTAGCAGATAATGCTGCATTACAAGCAGAATTAACTAAATAATTATTATATAGGAGGATCACTATCATGGCTAATATCGATTTGGAAAAATTAACACTTTTATACGAAGGCAAAGCAAAACAAGTGTATCAAACAGATGACAAGGAAACATATATTGTTCACTACAAAGATGATGCCACTGCATTTAATGGTGAAAAACATGATACTATCCTTGGTAAAGGCGTATTGAATAATAAAATTTCCTCATTCTTCTTTGAATTATTGAAAAAAGAAGGCGTTCCAACACATTTCGTTCGTCGTGAAGATGACCGTAACCAAACAGTATTGACGTTGAACATTGTTCCTCTAGAAGTTATCGTTCGTAATATTGCTGCTGGTTCTATGGCTAAACGTTTTGGCATTGAAGAAGGTACGCCTCTTAAACATCCAATTCTTGAATTCTGCTACAAAAATGATGAACTTGGCGATCCATTTGCCAACGAATCTCAAATCACAGCTCTTGGCTGGGCTACGCAAGAACAATTGGATAGAATTTCCGAAATTACTATGAAGGTTAACGATATCCTTAAAAACTTCTTGGCTACTAAGAATGTAACATTAGTCGATTTTAAACTTGAATTTGGTACACATAATGGAGAAGTATTGCTTGGTGACGAAATTTCTCCTGATACATGCCGTTTCTGGGATGCAACAACAGGTGAAAAACTTGACAAAGACCGTTTCCGTCGCGACCTTGGCAATATCGAAGAAGCTTATAAAGAAATGTTATTCCGCTTAACGGGCGAACGTGCATAACCTGGGGGTTATTGATGAACTACGATCCAATTTTTGACAAATGGCATGAAGAATGTGGCGTCTTTGGTGTGTTTGACCGCACTGTTGACGTTGCACGATATGTATACTGGGGATTGTTTGCTCTTCAACACCGCGGTCAAGAAAGCGCAGGTATCGCTATTACCGATGGTAATGAAGTGGCTCTAAAAAAAGGTATGGGTTTATTGACTGAGGCTATCAAGGAATTACCAACATTAAAAAGCCATATGGGGACTGGTCATGTTCGGTATTCTACAACTGGCTCTAATAACCCACGTAATATTCAACCTCTTGTAATCCATTATCAAGGTGGCCAAATTGCAGTAGCCCATAATGGCAATTTGACGAATGCTCTAGGCATCCGTCGTCAACTTGAAGCAGATGGTTCCATTTTTCAAACAACTATGGATTCAGAGGTTATCGTAAACTTAATCGCTCGTTCTAAGGCTGAAACGCAAGAGGAACGCATTGCTGATGCAGCTCGACAAATCGAAGGGGCATTCTCCTTGGTTATTACAACTAATGACTCTCTCGTTGGGGTTCGCGATCCTCAAGGCTTTAGACCTCTTTGCTTAGGTAAGACTGAACATGGCTATGTGTTATCTAGTGAAAGCTGTGCTTTTGATGCTATAAAGGCTGAATTTATTCGCGATATTGACCCAGGTGAGATGGTTATCATCGATGATCGTGGTGTGCGCAGCACAATCTATGCAGAACCTCAAAAAATTGATAAAAAACTTTGTGTCTTTGAATATATTTATTTTGCGCGCTCCGATAGTAAAATCGATGGCCAATCTGTATATGAAACACGACTCAATATGGGACGTGAACTATATAATGAAACTAAATATGATGCAGATATCGTCATGTCTATTCCCGACTCTGGCACGACGGCTGCTCTTGGATATGCTCGTGCATCGGGCATCCCTTTCGCAGAAGGTTTGATTAAAAATCGATACAGTGGACGTACATTTATCAAACCTAATCAAGAAGAACGGGAACTAGCTGTGCGTATGAAGCTAAATGCTATGCCAGAGGTTGTAGGCGGTAAACGTATTGTATTAATCGATGACTCTATTGTGCGTGGTACCACAAGCGGCCTTATCGTTAAGATGTTAAAAGAGGCAGGCGCTAAGGAAATCTATATGTGTGTTAGCTCGCCGGCTATCGAATATTCTTGTCACTATGGTATTGATACGTCGGTTCGTAAAGAATTGATTGCGGCCACACATACAATTGAAGAAATTAGAGATTATATTAAGGCAGATAAATTGCATTATCTATCAAAAGAAGGCTTGTGCCGAGCTGTTAGCGGCGTGCCAGAAGCGGATTTATGTTTCGCTTGTTTCAATGGCGATTACAGGGTAGATGTGCCTACAGAACAAGAGGAAGGGGTCAAATATGTGCTCGAATAAAACAGGATTAACCTATCGTGATGCAGGTGTAGATATCGATGCCGGTAATAAAGCCGTAGAGTTGATGAAAGAATCCGTAAAAAGAACATACACAGCAGGTGTTGTAGGTGATTTAGGTGGCTTTGGTGGCCTATACTCCTTAGCAGGTCATTCCATGGAAGAACCAATGCTCGTATCTGGCACAGACGGTGTTGGCACAAAATTGCGCCTCGCTATCATGATGGATAAACATGATACGATTGGACAAGACTGTGTGGCCATGAGTGTAAATGATATTCTTGTACAAGGGGCAACGCCTCTGTTCTTCTTAGACTATGTAGCGGTTGGTAAACTTGATCCCGTACAAGTCGCTGATATCGTACGCGGCGTCGCTAATGCTTGTGAAGAATCAGGTTGTGCTCTCCTTGGTGGGGAAACAGCTGAGATGGCTGGTTTCTATGGTGAAGGTGACTATGATGTGGCAGGTTTTGCCGTAGGTATTGTAGATCGTCCTAAACTGATTACAGGTGAACATATTAAATCTGGTGATGTCATTCTTGGTTTGCCATCCTCCGGTGTTCATTCCAATGGCTTCTCCTTAGTTCGTAAAATCGTTTTCGACCATAAGGGTTTCTCTATAGATCAAGACATTCCCGAATTTGGTAAAACCCTTGGCGAAGAACTATTAACACCAACACGCTTGTATCCTAAAGCTGTATTACCGTTGATTAAAGAAAACTATATCAAAGGTATGGTTCATATCACAGGCGGTGGTTTCTATGAAAACATTCCACGCGTACTACCAAATGGCGTAACTGCTGAGGTAGATTGTGATACATGGCCACGCCTTCCTGTGTTTACAAAATTGCAAGAATGGGGCAATGTGGATTGGCATGAAATGTACCGTACGTTTAACATGGGAATCGGTATGATTCTCATCGTCGATGCCGATGATGTAGATACGGTGAAAGCTAATCTTGAAAGCCGAAATGAAGCTGTCTATGAAATTGGTCGTATCGTTGCAGGCGAAGGTCCTGTTGTCGTAAAAGGGGCGGTATTTAATGACTAATTCCGTATCTAAAAAGCGTCTTGCTCTATTTGCCAGTGGTAGAGGCTCAAATGGCGAAGCCTTGTACAAGGCGATGCAAGAGGGGCTTATCAATGGAGAGTTTGTCGTTATTATCACAGACCATGCAGATGCAGGTATTGTAGAACGCTCTAAAGGATGGGGCATTCCACTTATTGCTATTGAACGTAGTCAATTTGATTCAAAGCAAGCCTTTGAACAAGCTCAATTGGATGCTCTTGAGCCGTATTGTGTCGATGGTATTGTATTGGCCGGCTATATGCGTATTGTAGGGGTCGGCCTTATTGCTCGTTATGAACATAAAATTTTAAATATTCATCCTGCTCTATTGCCATCCTTTCCAGGGCTTCATGGTCATCAACAGGCTATCGATGCGGGCGTAAAAGTAACAGGTTGTACCGTTCATTTTGTAGATGCCGGTATGGATACAGGTCCTATCATCATGCAAAATACAGTTCCTGTATATCCAGATGATACAGAGGATACTTTGTCCGAACGATTATTGCCCGTAGAACATGCGACCTATCGTGAAGCACTTCGCTTGTTCTGTGAAGATGCATTACGTATAGAAGGACGCATTGTACATTATATTTAGGAGGAACGATGATTCAAAACGCATTACTTAGTGTTTCTGATAAAACAGGTATTGTCGACTTTGCCAAAGGTCTTGTAGACTTAGGGGTGACTATCTATTCTACAGGTGGCACGTTGAAAGCTATTTCTGATGCAGGCGTTCCTGCAAAGGCTGTAGAATCTCTTACCGGTTTTCCTGAAATGATGGATGGTCGTGTAAAGACGTTACATCCAAAGGTACATGGTGGCATCTTAGCGATTCGTGATAATGCAAAGCATCAAGCCGCTATGGAAGAACACGGTATTTTACCAATCGATTTAGTGGTTGTAAATTTATATCCTTTCCGCGAAACGATTGCAAAACCAAATGTTTCATTAGAAGATGCTATTGAAAATATAGATATTGGGGGCCCGACTATGGTGCGCTCTGCGGCTAAAAATAATGCATATGTAGGCATTGTGGTTAACCCTGATCACTATGATGAAATTTTAGAAATGCTTAGAACAAATGGTGCATTGACGCAAGACTATCGTTTTGCACTTGCTAAAGAAGCCTTTGCTCATACAGCTGCTTATGATACGGCGATTGCTAATTATATGAGTGGTGTTATTGGAGAAGGCCCTACACCTCCTGAATATTTAAGTGCTTATGAAAAAGTTATGGACCTTCGTTATGGCGAAAATCCCCATCAAAAGGCAGCTTTTTATAAAGAAATTGGCAAGGCTCACGGCATGGGGGCATTAAAACAACTACACGGTAAGGAATTATCTTATAACAATATCGTCGATATGGAAGCTGCGTGGAATATGGTGTGGGAATTTACGGATCCTGCGGCATGTATTATTAAACATACTAATCCATGCGGTGCCGCAACGGCATCCACATTGCACGATGCGTATGTCAATGCCTATGAAGCCGATTCTGTATCCGCTTTTGGTGGCATCGTTGCGTTAAATCGCGAAGTTGATGTGGTCACTGCCGAAGAAATGAGCAAGATTTTCTTAGAAGTTATCATGGCGCCAGCTTTCACAAAGGAAGCTCTAGATATTTTGGAAGCGAAGAAAAATATTCGTCTCATCGAGTTATCTAAGCCTGAATCTGGCCAAGTAACTGTGAAAAAGGTGTCTGGCGGTATGCTCGTACAAAAGGAAGATGACATCGTAGAAGACCGTGCTAATTATAAGGTTGTTACAAAGGCGCAACCTACGGAAGAACAATGGAAAGCTCTTGAATTTGCATGGAAGCTTGTAAAACATGTGAAATCCAATGCTATTTTAATCTCCAATGAAAAACGGACACTCGGCGTTGGTGCCGGTCAAATGAATCGCGTTGGATCGGCTAAAATTGCCCTTGAACAAGCTGGAGAGGCTGCAAAAGGGGCTGTTCTTGCATCTGATGCGTTCTTCCCATTTGGCGATACCGTAGAAACAGCGGCTAAACATGGTATAGCTGCTATTATCCAACCAGGTGGTTCTATCCGTGATGAAGAATCCATTAAGGCTGCTGATGAAGCAGGTATTGCGATGGTATTTACAGGCATTCGTCATTTTAAACATTAGAGGTAACTATGAAGGTTTGCGTAATCGGTAATGGCGGCCGCGAACACGCTATAGCGTGGCGTTTATCCATCAGTCCGAGTGTAGAAAAGGTGTATGCCGTTCCTGGCAGTGCAGCTATGAAAAATTGTGCTGAACTAGTAGGCATTGATTGGGCTCATACGGATCATCTTATCCGTTTTTTGAAAGATAATAAGGTGGACCTTGTTGTTGTAGGTCCTGAAGCGCCTCTTGTGGCAGGTCTTGCAGATGCGTTGCATGAAGCAGGAATCCCTGTGTTTGGGCCTTCTAAGGCGGCTGCTCAATTGGAAGGTTCTAAGGTCTTTGCTAAAGATCTGATGAAAAAATATAATATCCCTACAGCTGCTTATGGTGTATTCTCCAATGTAGATGAAGCAAAACAATTCATGGCCAAAACAGGGGCCCCTATTGTGGTGAAAGCAGATGGCCTAGCAGCTGGCAAGGGTGTTGTAGTGGCAATGACTGTTGAAGAAGCTAATGCAGCAGTTGATGACATGCTAAGCGGAAATCGCTTTGGCGAGGCTGGTAGTACCGTTGTTATTGAGGAATTCATGGCAGGTGAAGAAGCGAGCCTTCTTGCCTTTGTAGATGGTAAGACCGTAGTTCCTATGATTGCGTCTCAAGATCATAAACGTATCTTTGATGGTGATAAGGGTCCTAATACAGGCGGTATGGGAACCTATGCACCAGCACCTGTGCTAACTGATGCATTGCGCGATGAAGCCATGAAGACCATTTTAGAGCCTATGGTAGCAGCCATGGCAAAGGAAGGTATGCCATATGTGGGCTGTCTTTATGCAGGCCTTATGATTACTAGTGAAGGCCCTAAGGTGGTAGAATTTAATGCTCGCTTTGGCGATCCAGAGACACAAGTGGTATTACCATTGTTGGAAGGTGATTTAGGACAAATTATGATGGCCTGTGCTACAGGTACATTACAACCTAATATGGTGAAATGGAAAGATTCTTCTGCTGCCTGTGTCATTCTCGCTTCAAAAGGCTATCCCGAAACCTCGTCTAAAGGCGATGTCATCTTAGGTGAACTTGTACAGTATGATACATCCATCATTTTTCATTCTGGTACGAAGTTAGAAGGTGACCATTATGTCACGAATGGTGGTCGTGTTCTTGGTGTTGTGGGACTGGGTAAGGATTTGCGAACCGCTTTAGACCGTGCCTATGAGCGCGTTGATCATATTACATTTAAGGGCATGCAATATCGTAAGGATATTGGTGCAAAAGCTTTCAAATAATACATAATCCCCTATACTATATGCATATGCATACGGTGTAGGGGATTTTTATTGCCTATAATTTAGTATGTACCCGTGATATAATAATATCGATATACATAGAAACACCAATGTAGATGACATTTGGTGATGTAATAGAGTCTGTTTTCTTTGTAATAGCGATATACCATTATGATTTATAATAAAGAACCGTTACAACTGAATAGTCCTGTAGCCTTTTGGCTTAATTTCCCCAATGAGGAACGTGTTTTTTGGGTGGACCGGCAAAGTAATCGTATTGTTGTAGGCGCTAAACGCCTAGCCACAGTTAAAGATGATGAGGACCGCCATAATTATGCGTATGTATTTTATGGGGATACTTTTTTTGACACATCAAAGGATCCTAAGTGGTCGGGAATGGGGCATGAAATGATTGCGTTCACCCATTACTACATCGTAGAAAATGGAGAAGCCTTTTATTTGCATGCTGGTGAAAGTGTTAGCATCGAAGATATAGAAGTGCCTCATATTCGTCATGATTTCCGTGAAACTAGTGATGATAAAGGCGATTGGGACCGCTTGATGAATGCCATTTCAGATGGCATCGGCCGTGGAGAGATGACAAAGGTAGTCGCATCCCGTGAGGTGCAATTCACAAGTGATACACCGTTTAATGTGGCGAGTATCTTGACCAATTTGGTTGAAAATAATCCGAACTGTTTCATCTTTGGTTATGAGAAGGATGGGCGCACCTTTGTGGGGGCCTCTCCTGAAATTTTGGTGCGTCATCGTGGTAGCGAAATCCTTAGTTATGCACTGGCTGGAACCGCGCCAAAGGATGGCCCTAATGCGTGGACTAAGGAACAGTTGCTAAGTGATAAGAAAAATCTCTTTGAACATAATATCGTCCGTGACCGTATCGTGAACACGATAAAGCAAATCACTCCAGACGTTACGGTGGGGGAAACTGGCATTATGGAGTTAGCTCATCTCTATCATTTACGTACCATTATTACTGCAAAAGATAGCACAAAATCTCTCGTAGAATGGGCAAAATTACTACATCCAACACCGGCTCTTGGTGGTGAACCACGAGAGAAGGCGATGGCTCTCTTAGAAACATACGAAGCTCATGAGCGCGGTATGTACGCTGCACCATTTGGTTTTATGAAGGATATGGGGGATGGCATTGTTGTCGTTGCCATTCGTTCTGCCTTGATTATGGATAATATTCTCTATGCCTATGCAGGATGTGGTGTGGTTGCCGATTCTGATGCGGATGAAGAATATATAGAGACTAATAATAAAATGCGTACTATTCTAGATGCATTGTAAATGGTAAAGATCTAGTGCGAAAAAATATGATGCGGAATATATCCTCATCTATATTACGGAGAAATTACATGAATGAATATATCGCCGCCTTGGTAGATGAATTCGCCCAATTAGGCATCACATATGCCGTGTTTAGCCCTGGTTCGCGCTCTACAACGATGGCCATGCTATTTAGGGAACACGGTGCTTTTGAAACCTATATGAATATTGACGAAAGGTCCGCAGGATTTATGGCCTTAGGCATCGCAAAGGCCCATAGAAAGCCTGTAATTCTCGTGTGCACGTCGGGCTCAGCGGTAGCACATTATATGCCAGCTGTACTAGAAGCACAATATAGCGGTGTACCCTTGATTATTTTATCCGCAGATAGGCCTCACACATTGCAACATGTAGGGGCTCCACAAACGGTAGATCAACAAAAAATATTTGGTACAGCTGTTAATTATTACGAGGAATTGGCAGTACCACAACAGGAGCATTACTATACATATCCGCGCCTAGTAGCTCGTAAGGCTTATATGAAGGCTATGGATGTGAAAAGGGGACCGGTGCATATTAATGTACCGCTCTTTGAGCCATTGGTACCGGAGTTAGATAGGAAACATTTTGAATGTGGCAGGCAACCATTTTCTGTTGTTCCGGCTGCTATTCAGCCAGGTGATGCATGCACTATCTATGACCTCCTTGAGAATAAAAAAGTGCTTATCTTAGCGGGGCCAAGTACGAATCTTGAGGATACCGATGCCATTCTTGGTCTATCTAATATATTCCATGCGCCAATATTAGGTGATCCATTGTCCAATATGCGTCGTGTTTATGATGAACGAGTCATTACATCTTATGATGCATTGCTTTCACAAGAGGTGTATCGAGATACATTGCGACCAGATTGCATGTTACAAATTGGTCAGATGGTCGTATCTAAGCGCGTTCAGCAGTGGGTGGCATCCATGCAACATATCCCAATTATATCTGTTAGCTCTACAATGGACTATACAAACCCTGCAGGAAACACGACCCTCTTTGTACAATCGACACCACAAGGTTTGGTTGATGCACTGAATATGGAGATTTCTGAGCTTCATGTAATGGCAAATGAGGTCCATGCAGAAGTCGCTGATGAGGAACTCAATACAGCTGATAATGGCTATTTGGCTACGTGGATTGATGCAGACGGTGTAGGCCGTAAACAACTCGATACAGTAGCTAGGGAACAAGAGCTATTTGAAGGATATACGATTCATCTATTACAAGAATTGTTGCCGAAGAATAGCCAACTTGTGGTTGCCAATAGTATGAGTATTCGAGATATGGATTATTTCTGGTCTGGTAATCGTCACAGTGCTATTATCTATGGTAACCGTGGCGTTAACGGTATTGATGGTACCGTTTCTACCGCCCTTGGCATCGCTACAAATGGCATGCCTACCGTATTGCTTACGGGGGACTTGACCTTCTTTCACGATTTGAATGGCCTCGCCGTGGCAAAAACGCACCCCTTAAATGTAACCATCATTGTTCACAATAATGATGGGGGTGGTATTTTTGAATATTTGCCGCAAAAGGGAACGCCGTATTTTGATTATTTATTTAGTACCGCACAAGGCCTAGACTATAGTGGCCTTGCGACACTATATGGTATCGACTTTGTATGTGTGTCGAGCAATGATGAATTGAAAAATGCGTTACAAAACTATGTTGGAACAGCAGGTGTTCACGTTATTGAAATCCCCACATCTAAAGAACGAAGTCGGGAATTACATGCGCTATATACGACGATTCCTACAAACAAGGAGGACCGACTATGAGCCAATATGCTTGCAGTATTATAGATAACTCCCTATACAATCCGGCACTTCGCATGTATGTCGATCTTGGTGAGTATCGATATGGAGTGACGCTAGCTGGCGCCGGTAAACCTCTTGTGTGTTTACATGGTTTTTCTGAGTCTAGTTATACCTGGGATGGCATCGTTGTGCCAGGCTATCAACTTATCCGTATCGATACGATTGGACATGGAGATTCGGATATTCCAGAGGATGAGACCGCCTTTTCTATTCCTACTATGCTCAACGATTTGCATACGGTGATTTCTGCCGTGGCTGGTGAAAGCTATTCTCTCATGGGATACTCCATGGGGGCACGATTAGCTTTACTATATGCTCTTGAGTATAGTTCTGAAATTGAAAACCTCATCTTAGAAAGTGGTTCTGTTGGCATTGAATCAGAGGTAGAGCGACAAGCGCGTAAAGCTACTGATGAACAATTAGCACTAGCTATAGAAGATAATGATGGAGAGTGGTTTGCTACTAAATGGGCTAACATTTCTATTTTTGAAAGTCAACATCAGCTTTCACCAGTTGTACAAGATAAGTTGTTTCAACGTCGGTCCCATAATAGTCCTTATGCATTAGCGGCTACATTGCGAGGCTCGGGGCAAGGTGTAATGCCCTATGTGGGTCATCGGTTACAAGAATTATCCATGCCATCTTTATATATTAGTGGCGCACTAGATACAAAATATACTACAATAGGAGCAGAACTGTTTAGTAATGTACCAAACTGTGAACATGTCATCGTCAATGGGGCGGGACATAATATACATTTAGAAAAGCCAGGCCCATTTATGACGGCCTTAGCAGATTTTTTATATAAGGAAAGGTAACATCCATGAGCAAATTTGATTGGAAAGTATTGGATCGTAATTATGAAGATGTAATTTACGAAACCTATAATGGTATTGCAAAAATCACGATTAATCGCCCAGAAGTGCGCAACGCATTTCGTCCTAAAACCGTAATTGAGCTTATTGATGCATTCACAATCGCTCGCGACGATGCAGACATCGGTGTTATTATCTTGACTGGTGCTAACCACGGCCAAGGCGAAGATAAAGAAGCATTCTGCTCCGGTGGTGACCAACGCGTGCGCGGCAATGGCGGCTATGTAGGCGATGACAATATTCCTCGTCTTAACGTACTTGATTTGCAACATTTAATCCGTATCATTCCAAAACCTGTTATCGCTATGGTAAATGGTTTTGCCATCGGTGGTGGCCATGTATTGCACATCGTATGTGACCTTACCATCGCTTCTGAAAATGCAAAATTTGGTCAAACAGGCCCTCGCGTAGGTTCCTTCGATGCTGGTTATGGCGCTGGTTATTTGGCGCGCATGATCGGTCACAAACGCGCTCGTGAAGTATGGTTCCTTTGCCGTCAATACACGGCTGCTCAAGCTTACGAAATGGGCATGGTTAACTGCGTGGTACCATTTGACAAATTGGAAGAAGAAACGGTTCAATGGTGTAATGAAATTTTGGCATTGTCCCCAATGGCATTGCGCATGTTGAAAGCATCCTTTAACGCAGATACAGATGGCCTTGCAGGTTTACAACAATTTGCAGGGGATGCAACATTGATGTACTATACAACCGATGAAGCTAAAGAAGGTCGTGATGCGTTCAAAGAAAAACGCAAACCAGACTTCAAACAATTCCCTAAATTCCCTTAATCGGAATATGGTTATCAGTCCTTATGTATGGACCTGAACCCTTTACATAATAAGCAGTGCGCCTCTATATGAGGCGCCTTTCTTATACGTATATGTTTTATAGTATTATGGCTAGCTAAGAGGTGAGATGATGGAATGGTTACGATATGGAAAACAGTACTATCCGAATCGTATATGTATGAATAATTACACCTATCAGGATATATATAGTGCTGTTGTGAACGTGGCAACGAGATTACAAACACTGTCAGATACACGTATCGCTATAGTGTCGGATAACTCCGTAACAATGGCTGTTTATCTCTTGGCAGCCATGCTAGTCCGCAAAGAGGTACTCTTATTAAATGTTCATCTTACAGCGGGCGAAATAGAAAATCAGTTATGCCAGCTGCATATTACAACCGTGTTACACAGTGCTAAGCGACGGACACAAGTCCCAGCATCCGTAATAGCCATTGAGTTTGAATCCGTGGAAGCTATGTTGCATGATATAACAGAGGATACCTTTGATTGGACCTTTGCTGAGCATGACATAGCTGCTATCATGAATACCAGTGCTACAACAGGGCAGTTTAAATCAGTGCCACTTCGTTGGAGTCAAATTAAGGCGCATGTACAAGCATCACAAGAGGTGCTAGGTAGGTCTGAACAGGACAATTGGCTCATGGTATTGCCCTTATTTCATGTGAGTGGCTTATCTATTTTGATGCGATCACTCTACAATGGAACCGCAATGACAATCATGGAATCCTATGATGAAGAACAAGTGTTGCAATGTATTCATGATGGTCGCATCAATATGATGTCTTTAGTACCTACCATCTTAAAAAATTTGGAACCTCGCATTATACATCATCAATTGCGTGTCATCTTATTGGGCGGTGAGTTTATACCAAGACCTCTAGTTGATGCATGTGTGGCGAAACAACTTCCGATTTATAAAACATATGGTATGACAGAAACCTTTAGTCAAAGTGTGACCATGCCTGTATTATCAAATCTAAATAAACTCGATTCGGTAGGTAAACCCTTGCCGAGGATGACCGTACATATCGTAAATCCTGATGTCGATGGGGTCGGGGAAATCCATTTGAATGGGCCCATGGTTATGAGTGGTTATATTAATCGCGAGCCGATTCATGGCGATTTTAATACCGATGATATGGGTTATGTCGATGAAGATGGGTTTTTATACATCTTAAATCGCCGTATAGATTTGATTATTTCTGGAGGCGAGAATATCTATCCGAAGGAAATTGAAGATACTGTGTATGCTATGCAAGGTGTGAAGGAATGTGCGGTTATTCCTATAGCCGATACGAAATGGGGGCAGGTGCCCGCACTATTTGTTGTTTTTGATGATATAGATGCATTAGGTGCTGATTTGAAAATGATTGTACGAGACTATCTTTCTAGTAAGCTAGCCAAATACAAGGTGCCTAAATACATTACAATTATGGATGCATTGCCACGTAATGGGACAGGTAAGATTATGCGTAAGTCGTTGGCCTCCAATCTCGATATGACTGCGTCAAATGGAGGTTCTCATGAATGATGTATTGAACTTTAAATCCATAACGACGTATCGTGTGGCTTTGCCGTTAAAGTTTGAATTTAAAACGGCTAAGGGTACTGTTCGTGTTCGTGAAAGTATCATCGTTCGTATCGAGGATCAACAAGGCTATGTTGGATACGGGGAATGTGTTGCTTTCACAGAACCTTTTTATACGGCGGAAACTGTTGATTCCGCATGGAAACAATTGGTGGATACCTATATTCTAGAGTTGCGCTTGATGCGGCCAAAACCATTAATGGCCTATATTCGGCAGTTACAATTTTGGTTAAAGCGCGACAATATGCCCATGACGATAGCAGGCTTTGAAAATGCTTTAATTAATCTAGATTGTAATCGAAAAGGCGTGAATTCTGTGTCGTATATCATGGGGCAGTCTTTAGAATCAACTATTTCCAATGGCATCGTCATTGGTGACGTGCCTATGGATAAACTATTAGGTATCGTGGAACAGCATGTAGCCAATGGTTGTAAACGAATTAAACTCAAGGTATCGCCTCGTGATGGTTATGAACGGACACGACTTGTGCGTGATGCTTATCCAGAATTAGCCTTAGCTGTTGATGCTAATCAAAGTTATACCTATGACCAGCTGGATATGGTGGCTGCCTATAATGATTTGAATTTACTATGCATAGAGGAACCCTTTAGCATGACGAATTTGACTACCTATAAAGCGTGGAAGGAATCGTTGCCTAATTGGCCTATTACGACCTCTATTTGTTTAGATGAGTCGATTTTATCCTATGATGACTTATCTTATGCGATCGAGTATAGATTAATCGATGTACTCAATGTGAAAGTAGGTCGTCTTGGGGGCTTAATACAGACGCGAGCCGCTATTTTACGATGCCGCGAAGCAGGTATTCCCTACTGGATTGGTAGCATGGTTGAATCAGGAATCTCAAAGATATTACATGTTCAACTTGCTGCCTTAGGTGATACCTATATGGCAGGGGATTTATCTGATTCTAGTCGCTATTTTGAACATGACCTTATCAATCCAGCAATTTTATTTACCGATGGGTCCATGCAGGTGCCTAATGGTGCTGGTTTTGGCGTTGATGTATTGGATAATCGTATTGAAGAATATACAGTGGAGAAACGAACACTATGACAATGATAGACGCATTACAAATCGATTGTGTAGAGCTAACCGGACCTACCAGTGGGCAAGGGGTGATGCATTTAACTAGTTATCATGCGCAGCCACAAGGCTATCTCAATGGCGGAGCTACCTTGGCCTTTGGTGAAATTTTATCAGGGATGCTCAGCAATCAACTGATTCGAGATAATCAATTTGCTGTAGGACAATCGGTAACCGCAAATCACATGCGCCCTATGAAAGCAGAAGGCGATTTGATTGCTAAAGGACAGCTACTCTTACAAGGGAAAACATCTCATGTGTGGCGCTTTGATATGTATGATGAAAGCCATCGCTTGATATCTCAGGTTACCGTAACCTGTGCGATAGTACCTAAAAATCGATAAGAAAAAAAGACCTCTTTTTGTAAGCTGATACGGAAAAGAGGTAGATGATAGCAAAATTCGACTTTGGCCCTGCGAAGCCCGAAGGGCGTAGACAGACCCGGCCGGTGGAGAGTTTTGCTATCATCTACCTCTACAAACGTATTTGCTACGAAAGAGGTCTTTATTTTCTTGTGATTTTATAGAGTGCTTCGATATCTGGGATATCATAGATAGCCCAAGTTCCGTCACCGATGTGCTTCATAAGTACTCGAATGGGAGCTGTTTGGTTTGTTTTTGTATTGTGAATCGTTACGGTTACTGTGGCAGTATCGCCATCATCTTCAGAGGTAATGTTCTTGATTTCCAAATGGCGTTGTTTAAATAATTCACCTCGTTGGATGCGGTCTACCATAGAAAACGTATTGGATGTATCTTCGCTTTCAACATCTGAATCACTACTATTTTGTGATTTGAAACTATCTGGATCCTCTACATATTTACGAATTACATCATCAAGAAGGGCTGGTCCAAATGTTTTTGTTGCTGCCACAGCGGCTTTGCCTAATGGTGAGGATGTATCCACATAGGTGTTGCCCTCGCGGGTAACGATATTTTTAACCAATGATGTTGTATCGATGTGCTCCAATACCGTATCCGCATCTTTGTTTTCAACGGCTTCACGGATAGTTTGGAACGTATAGACTGGTGTATGAGGAATATACCATAAGAAATACCACATAGCGCTCAGTGCAGCTATGATGGCAATAATGATTGCTATTGTTAATGTTTTTGATCTCATAATGTTGCTCCGATGTATATAATACATATATTTTAACACATAAATTTCTCCTTCTCTATAGTTGTCAGCGCTTTAGATTATAGGTATAATAAAGTGTATTCATTTTATATTCATCATTAAAGTGAATGTGTAAGAGAGGAGTTAGAAATGAAAGACAAATTAATACTAAAAGCTCTGGTTTGCAGTGCTTTTATGTGCAGTCTAAGTGTGGGAACGATGGCTGCAAATGTAAGCACTGATGTAAAAGCTGGGGATACTGAACAAAGTAGCTGGATGGATCGTACGGATATCGGTATTGGGTTACAAGGTACTCAGAAAGATTCTTATCATGATTATGCAATGCCTAATAAACAAATGACTGATAATAATCTAAGCTATGATACACGATTCCATTATCATAATCATAATTCTAAGCAGAAAATGAACGCAAAGTATTTTATAGAAACATTGCAACCTATAAAGAAATATGATAAATCTATGGTGTTTGTACAGGGGCGCTTAGATGGTAATGGTGGCGAAAAAGTTTCCACTACTACATATTGGAATGGTTCGGATTCAGATTTTGGAAGAATTGACGGTCAAGGAACTTATATTGATAAAGGTGAAGTAGTAGAACATGATACGCTTGGTGTTGTCGGTACTGCTGGTGTTGGCTATCGTCGCCTTAGTACACATGAGCATGCCTACGTCGGCGCTAATGTATTCTATGACTATGCATTTAAGGATAAATTTTCTCGTGTTAGTGCAGGATTAGAATATGTAGCTGGTCTAAATACGATTAGTGTCAATGTATACCATGGACTATCAGAAAAAACGGTGGGGCCTTATGACATTAACACACCTTTGCGTCAAGTACCACGGGCAATAGATTTTCATGATAGCTTAAGTTCACCACCTGATGGTATTCATAGAACACCTCGATATTCTTATGAACATGTATTGGATGGCTTTGATATACGGTATACACGAGATTATAAGAATGCTCGTTGGCTATCTA
>PPYF01188349.1_pt1 | contig 17550 bp, 16 predicted proteins | sample 1559871 | NCBI WGS metagenome assembly PPYF01 (sample SAMN08240021, study PRJNA423297) | Human gut metagenome, whole genome shotgun sequencing project.
CCTACATCGGTACCGACCTGACCTGGCCAATCTACTGGCACGGCGCGCTGGGCAAAGCGAAAGAAGACCTCGATCGCGCCGCAGGCGAACTGCGTAACCAGCTGGCTCCGCTGAACGGTTCCGCGAACGTTGCGGTACTGAAGTCCGTTATCACTCAGGCGTCTTCCGCTATTCCAGTGATGCCGCTGTACATCTCCATGGTCTTCAAGCTGATGAAAGCACAGGGGATTCACGAAGGTTGTATCGAACAGATCAACCGTCTGATGACCACCAGCCTGTACGGCGATAAAGTGGCGCTTGATGACAACCAGCGTATCCGTATGGATGACTGGGAACTGCGTGAAGACATTCAGCAGGCATGTCGCGACCTGTGGCCGCTGATCACCACCGAAAACCTGGCGCAAGAAACCGATTATGCAGGCTACAAGCAGGAATTCCTGAACCTGTTCGGTTTTGGCCTCGACGGCGTGGATTACGACGCTGACGTGAACACCGAAGTTGAATTCGACGTGATCACGCTGTAATTTTCTGCCGCAGTAACAAAAGCAGACGACTGATAAAACCCTGGCCGAAAGCCAGGGTTTTTAACTAATAAAATCTGGACTTAATAACGGCCACTCCTGTACGATTCAATCCAGTTTCAAATATATAATATCAGTTAAGAATTGAATGAAATTAATAAATACCATTCAATTAAATAATATATCAGTGGATAGATTATATTTCCGCATATTGATTTACAGTATGAATTAAAAGAAATACTTCCATTAAATAGTTAGAGCCTATCCTAATAGACATTATTATTGCAGCCAGTTTAAACATGGGCGCATACGTACTTCGCAGGGCTTTAAAGCCCCACCGGCTTTGTGCGAGTGCCTTTTGGTTAAAGTTGCGAATAGAGTGGCTCATTAGGATGGGCTCTGAATCATGCTCATGGATTGGAGCTTAATATTATGCACACAGCAAATCTACATCGGCCGGACCATTCGAGTATTTTATCAGAGCCATTTAAATATATTCCGGAACTGACCATTTCAGCCTCCAAAGACATAGCTTCATCTGTTCCACGCCCATTTATATCAGCAATCATTCCATGTCTGAATGAAGAAATGACGCTTGCCATCTGCATTAATAAAATAATGGCAGCCTTTAACCGTCGAGGTATTCAGGGTGAAGTTATCGTGGGGGATAATGGTTCAACGGACAAATCCGTTGAAATTGCAAAATCACTGGGCGCCCGGGTCATCCACCAGCCCGTCAAAGGCTATGGTGCAGCAATAAGCGCGGCGGCCGGAGCGGCAAAGGGTAAGTATCTCATCATGGCCGATGCCGATGACTCCTACGACTGGAGCCAGATTGATATTTTTGTCGATGCACTGGAAAGCGGCGCAGACTTCGTGATGGGTAATCGATTTGCCGGAGGAATAGAACCAGGAGCCATGCCTCCTCTGCATCGCTATCTGGGTAACCCGCTGCTCTCAGGCATCGCCCGGCTGCTTTACCACTCTCCCATTCGTGATTTTCACTGCGGGATGCGGGCCTTTACCCGCGAGGCATTCCAGAAGATATCTGCCCACGCGACCGGAATGGAATTTGCCTCCGAAATGATCATCAACGCGCATCGTGCGGGCCTCACCATCCGTGAAGTGCCGATCAAGCTCTATCCGGACAAACGCAACCGCCCGCCTCATTTACGCTCGTTTCGCGATGGCTGGCGGCACTTGCGCCTTCTCATTGCCCATGCTCCGGATAGGCTATATTTGGCCCCAGGGATGACGCTGCTGCTGCTCGGAATTATCGGCCTTGCGCTGCTTGCCACAGGCCCCATCGAAATCAACGGCTACTATTTTGGTATTCATTTCGTGGCCCTGGCGACCATGTCAACCTTGATTGGTCTTATCTCAATTCTGCTAGGCGTGCTAGCGAAGGTCGCTATCGCCATTTACCACCCGGTTGCACAAAGTCCGATGATTGGCTGGTTGAGGCGATCGCACCCTCTGGAATGGCTGGTTTTCGGCGGATCGGCTCTTGCCATATCGGGTTTTTGCGCCGACCTCCTTTTGGCTTTTCAATGGCTTTTTACCCGCGGTTCAATGGAGCAGTCGGTACATGCTGTTTTTATCATCAGCACCGTTTGTATCGCTGGTGTGTTAATGGTGCTGGCCGGATTCGTACTGCAGCTGCTGCTGGATATCCTGAACCGACAGGTTTCAGAGATATCAACAAAAGGGTCAGCGGTATGAAAGGGGGAAAGGTCATCGCCTCTTCCTTATCAGCAGTCTTCTTGTCTCAACAAAGGCTGCTACGATGAAAATTCGAACCTCTTTTGCCTATCTCTGCGTCTCTGGCACCTGCTTCCTCGGACATAACGGCATCATGATTGCGGCGGAGCGTTTCTACGCGGCGCTCTGGTTAGCCGTCCTGTTATCTTTCGTTATCACCGTGATTATCGGCTATATATTGCACAGCACATTCACATTCAAACAGCCGCTCTCACTACACGCTTTTGGGCGTTATGCCCTCGGCATGCTGCTGAATATCCCACTGGCTTATGCCACCACCTGGTTTTGGTATCACTGGCTGGAATTTCCAATGCTTGTAGCCGCGCCGCTAGCTTCGTGCTGCATGATCGCGCTGAATTTTTTCCTTAGTCGCTGGGCGATTAGCGCATCAGGCCGTAAGACGCATGTGCCCTTATCCTCCCCAATCGTCTGGAAATAACAATGCGGCAGGAGAAGATTTTACCTTGAATATCCTGACGATAAGCCATTTCTACGAAGCGCACGGCGGTGGAATTGAACGCGTTGCCGGGCACTTGTGTCGTCGGTTCGCCCGCCTGGGCGCAATGCCACAATGGGCGGCCAGCGCTGGCGATGCTTTACCTGACGGCGATATCAAAATCATCGCGTTACGCTGCGTCGACCCGCTGGAAAAACTCACCGGTTTGCCCATGCCATTACCCGGCCCCGCGGCCATTTATGCGCTGAGAGATGCCGTACGCCGAAGCGACGTGGTGGTGATCCACGATGCGCTTTATGTGACGTCAATCCTTGGCATGATAATGGCCAAGCTCCACGGGAAACCCGTTGTTTTGATTCAGCATATTGCTGCGATTCCTTTCAAATCCCTCTCGCTGCGTCTGCTGATGCAACTGGCAAACCTGATCGTTACGCGCCCCATGCTATGGGCTGCTGATGTCCGAATCTTTATTAGCGATACGGTTCGTCACGACCTGCTCGGAACGCCTGCACGCTATCCCTATAGGTTGCTGTTTAACGGCGTTGATAGCGCCATTTTTTACCCCCCTACCTCCATAGAAGCCAGGCGCAATCCATCGGCAAACTACCATTTCCCTCCCTGTGCCCAGCGCATACTTTTCGTTGGTCGCTACGTTGAAAAGAAAGGGTTGGCGGTCTTACGCGTCCTGGCAGCAGCCAGGCCGGAGTGCCAGTTCTTACTGGTCGGAAGCGGCCCACTTAGGCCCGCAGAATGGGGGTTGGACAACGTTTACGATCTTGGCGTTCAGGCCCCCGACGCGCTGGCGGAACTTTATCGCGGCGCAGATTTGCTGCTATTACCTACCGTCGGTGAAGGCTATCCCCTCGTTATTCAGGAAGCTATGGCATGCGGGCTACCGGTTGTCTGCGGCGCTCCGGCACATAGAGCGGACCCCGAGGCGGCAAGCTGGCTACGTGGCGTGAACATCGACCTTAGCGATCCAAAGGGTTCGGCACAGCGCTGTTCTGCCACAATAGATAGCTGTCGGCTGACCAACCGCGAACGTGAAGCGATGATCCGTTACGCCAGGGAGCGCTATAGCTGGCAAACCATGGCACAGGAAATACTCAGGCTGGCGCAAAATGCCGTCAGGGCAAAGGATCAAAACGGAAGAGAATAAAATGGATACATCCAGTCAGCACTTTCTTCCCGATAATCCGCGGAGCATCACACTGCTCCTCGGTATGAGTATTGCCCTTAAAGTGGCACTTATTTTCATTTTTGCCTGGCATATTCGTCTGGTCATGGATGAGTTCGCCCAGCTTGGTTACGCCAAATATTTTGCCAATGGGCTATTCGATACCATTCAACCGCCAAAGGCCGTAGGCTTTGCCGTGTTTTATAAACTGGCTCACCTGATTGGTTGGAACGCAACCTCGATTATTCTTGTCGGGAGAATGCAAACGGCTCTGCTCGCCTGCGGAACCCTACTGCTGGTTTACGCCTGCGCGCGGGCCTTGGGTGAACAGCGTTTACGTTCACTACTGATTGTTCTGGTGTTACTGTGCTTTACGAATTTTATGGAGCGCATCTTCCGCACCCGCTCAGAGCCCCTGGCGCTGTTTTTCGCTCTGGCTGCCGTTCTGGTGATACTGCGTAGCACTACCCTCAACGCAAGAAGCATTATCATCGCCGGGATCCTCAGCGGGATGGCGTTTTTGATTACCCAAAAATCAGCGTTCTTCAATCTGGCTCTAGGGCTTGGCTTAGTGATGGACGCTACATTACGCAAAGATTTCATCATGGCTATCGTTCGCGGTTTTTACCTGACCGTTGGATGGATGCTTCCCGCACTAGCCTATTGTTTGATATTCGGCGGCAGCGACCCGCTGCGTATCGCTGAAGGTTTGATTTTTGGCCCGGTAGAAGTAGCAGTAAACGGCAGCGAAGCCTATGACGGACTGCGCGCGTATGTCTTACAAACCCTGGTAGACAATACGGTTCTCTATCTACTCTGTTTTAGCGGCATGATAATCGCGGTGAAACGCTTTCGAGTCTCACCTGAAAAAAAACGTATCGTGCTGATATTTTCGCTCGTCATAACCACGCTGGTGTTCGCTCATAGCCAGCCATGGCCCTATGTATTTATTATGGCACTACCCTTTATATCGCTTTGGTCTCTCACCCCGCTAGATTACATCCTCACCCATAGCGGTAGGCCGATTTTGAGGTTATTTTTCCTGACGATAACCGCATTAGCCCTACTTTCAAGCTACTTTACCAATCTCAGCTACCTGAAAATTGACAATGTACGGCAGCTTGAAATAGTTAGCCGAGCAGAAGCATTGCTCAAGCCTGATGAAAAATACTTTGATGGTATAGGAATGTTACCCAACAGGCTGGAACCGACAACCCTATGGCTCGATAACTGGTATGTATTAAAGACGCTACGGGAAGGGAAAGGCTCCGAAGCCTGGCAGGTGCTAACCCAATCCCCACCGAAAGTTATTTTATGGTCCAACCGATTAACTAAGATCTATTCTGTTATCGCCGAAGCCATCGACAACAGCTATGTCCAGGTGGCACCGAATATCCGGATGGCAGGGCAACGGCTGCACGTAAACCGCCAGACGGTATTCAAGGTGCCGCTAACCGGAAGATATCAGCTTTACAGCGAAACCGGCGCGCCAGTATCTGCACAAATTAACGTGGATGGGATCGCACTCACTCCGCCCATAATCCTGTCGGCAGGCCGCAAAACCATCACCTTGCTCAATGGCCCGGAGACAGCGCTGCTGTTACCCGAAGGTTCCTACACAGGCCTTTTCAAAGAAGGGGATGATAACCGCGACCTGTTTGCTAATGTCTATTATCGGTAAGCATGATTAACCGCCGCGCTAACGGCGGTTTTGGTGAGGCTAATCGAAACCAAAGCCTTCGGCGAACAGCACCTTCAGCTTCGCCATCGCCTCCTGCTCGTCGCTGCCGCTGCAGATGATCTCAAGCGATCCACGCCCTTTGATCCCGGCACCCAAAATGCTCATGATGCTTTTTCCTTTGATGGTTTTGCCATCATAGATCATCTCGATCCGCGACTGATACTGTGCGCATGCCTTTGCCAGTACGCCCGCCGGGCGCGCATGAATACCGTGCAGGTTGCTGATTTTCACCACTTCTTTCAACATAATTGCGGTTCCTTACTTACTGTCCGTTTGCCGGGTACATAGCCTGAACGACGTTAAAATAACCCTGAATCAGAAGCTGGGCGACCATCGCGCCCGGGTCGACGAACGCACGGGACCGCTCGCCGTGAATGGCCGCACGCCCGTGCTTCGCCACCATCGTGGTGGTCTGCTGCACGCCCTGCTGCGCTGCTAGCAGCGCTTCTCGCGCCACGCAAAGCGGGTCGCCATAGCCACGCAGCGCCACCAGTGCCGGGGCCATGCCATCAAGAAAGGTCTTTTCGCCCGGCTGTGCTTTGCCGCGCTGTTGTACACCTTCATACCAGGCCTGGAAAAAATCACCCGCTTCCCGCAGCGTCATCGCCTCCCGCCCCTTAAAGACTTTTCCCGCCTGCATCAGACCGGAGGCCATCAGCGTACCCATCGTTGAGGGTACCGCCGAGGCCATGGCTTTACCCGCCAGATAGAAAAACCGCCCCAGGTCTGGTTCATCGCTGTGCTGCGCATAGTCCGAGGCCGCAGCAAAACCATCGCTCATGGTAAGGCCCAGATCGCCGTCGCCTACCACGCTGTCCAGTTCAGTCAGCACCGTCTTGTTGCCCTGCATCACCCGCGCCCACTCGGCAAAGAGCGGCCGTAAGCTCTCGCTGCTTAATGTCATAGCGCCTCCTTAGGCAGGAAACTGCCGGAACATCGGCGTGTCGGCCTGCGCGTTCAGCAGCGTCTTAAGCTCATCGTCTACCGGCATCAGACTAATGGACATGCCGGTCATCTCCATCGCCGTGGCGAATTCCCCCACCCACACTCGGAAGACACGAATGCTGCTCTGCTCCAGAATCTGATGCACATGGCGATACATCAGGTACAGCTCTTCCAGCGGCGTTGCACCGAGCCCGTTTATCAGCACCGCCACTTCATCGCCCTGCTGGCAGGGAGAATCGGCAATCAGCCAGGACATCATCTCTTCGGCAATATTTTCAGCACTCAGCTGCGGCCCGCGGCGGATGCCGCTTTCACCATGAATGCCCATGCCAATTTCCATCTCATTGTCGCCAATATGAAAGCCTGGCTTGCCGATACGCGGCACGATGCACGGCGACAGCGCCACGCCTAGCGTCCGCACGCGATCCCCGGCCTTCTGCGCAATACGCTGAACGGTGTCGAGATCATCCATTCTGGCCGCCGATGCGCCAGCACATTTGTAGACGAGGAAAATCCCAGCCACGCCGCGCCGCGTGGTGGCATTACCGCTCGGCAAGGCACCAGCGGAATCATCGGCGGCAACGACCGTGCTGGTGCGGATATCGCTTTCCAGGTCGGCCATTTCCGCTGCCATGTCAAAATTGAAAATATCGCCGTTGTAGTTGCCGTACAGGTAGAGCACGCCCGCGCCGCTGTCTACCGCCTGCGTAACGGCCAGGATTTGCTCCGGCGACGGTGACTGGAACACATCGCCAATGGCGCAACCGTCCAGCATCCCTTTCCCAACGTAGCCAAGGAACAGCGGCAGATGCCCGGAACCGCCGCCGGTGACAATCCCCACCTTGCCGGGCACCGGACGCGCCGTGGCAAGGCAGTGTAGATCCCCCTTCACAAAGCGGAATTTATCGGGATGCGCCAGATAGATTCCTTCCAGCATCTCCGGGATAAAGTCCTCCGCCTGATTCAGAAATTTTTTCATGCGTTCTCTCCATGAATATCCCGCCCAAACAGGCGGGCACGTCAATTAGCGGGCAAATTTGATCTGTGACGGGTAGGCCCAGCGTTGTAGCTCCTCCGGGGAGAAAGATTCTGGCTCCTTACCACCGTTAATCACCAGCGCGTGGTAGTAAATCTGCGCCATCTCCTCCAGATAAGCGGATTTCAGCACTGCTTCATACGGGTCTTTATCCACGCCGATTGCGCCGTGTTTTTCCATCAGGATGGCATCAGCACGCTTGATAGGTTCGATCACGCTGTCGGAAAGCGCCGGTGTGCCGGGGCGGCCGTACGGTGCGACTGGGATCACCCCGTCTTTCAGGTTGAGAATCGCGCACTCGTACACTACCGCCGGGATAGGCTTATTCAGCACAGCAAAAGAGGTCGCGTAGAGGGAGTGCGTGTGGGAAATCGCGAACACATCCGGGCGCGCTTTATAAATCTCGATATGCATCAGGCATTCGCTGGTTGGGCGCAATCCCGCTTCGCTTTCAATCACATTGGCTTCAACGTCCATCACCACGATATCGCGCGGCGTTAAATGCATTTTGTCGATTGTAGTGGGGGTCACCAAAATAAGCCCTGTTTCTTTATCCCGTACGCTAGAATTACCTGCTTTATGTTTACACAGTCCCCATTGCTGAGCAGTTCTGGCCATTTCAACGACGTGTTTTTTCTGAATGTCTAACATAATATTTGTCCTGTATACGGTTATAGGGGCGAGCGATGTCACGACAATGATTGCCGGGAAATAACGTTGCAGTTTTTAAGCTGCAACGGCGTTTAATTAATGATTACGAATGTCGGGCGAAGTCTTTTATCAGTACATATTCATCCGGTGCACGGCGAATAACATTGCCGCCATCATAGAATTCGAGAAATTCATTTAATTGTGCGAGCGCCTTAAGATGTTTTTGTGGATTATTCGTCGCAAGGACTATAATAATATCGGCCTGCATATAACCGGCGAAATCAATCTTAGAAGGCAGGCGCAATAGCGCCATCCCCGTCTCCAGCGCGCCATCATCGACGCCCGCGTGGGCAATAATCACACCCTCGGCCAGCATGATATAGGGCTGCTCATCGGCAATTTTATCCAGCATAATTTGCAGATAGCGCGGTTCAATCACCCCACTTTTCAGCAATGATGCTGAAGCCTGAGTAATGGCCTGCTGCCAGCTGCCGGGCAGCGACGTGATAAATTGAACGTGTTCGCGATGCAGTAGGTCCGTTAGTGACGGCGTTGGTGGTTCAATATTACCCACCACGTTCGCGGCGCTGCTCTCATCATAGATGTAGTTGGCAAGCGCGTGCTGTAGCCCTTTATGGTCAGTGATATTACCGAAGCGTTCGAAGATAAGCAGCAGTTGCTCTATCTGGATGATGTTCGGGTCTACGCCCTGTAGCGCGCCGATCACATGATTGCGGAACGCGCTCTTATGGATGCTGCTGATAGACGGATTCACCACAAACACCATCTTGCTGGTATTCAGATGTGTCGTTGAGAAGACCACGTCGTAGTGTCCGGTATAACGCTCAAACTCACGCCGTGACATCACTTCGGTAAAGTGCAGCTCCGGAAAAAGGACCTGCAGCGTCAGAAACAAATAGGTGGAAATCGTCGCACTGTTTTCACACACCACCACCGCCGTTTTCTGTAGCTTAATCTGATGGATAACCCCTTCTCGGGTCAGCCAGCCGCCAAAGAGTACCGTTAAAAACGCCATCTCTTCGTCCGGAATTTCGCAGTGCAGCACCGTCTCGAACGGCACCGCCGCCCGGCGAACCATCTCGTGCAGGTGGCTGAACTCTTTCACCACCAGATCGTAAACGCTGCTGGTATTGGCCAGATGATAGCGAATACGGTAATAGGCTGGTTTCCAGTGCTGATAGATTTTTTCAATCAGCTCATTTTTCTCTTTGATGGTAACGCAGCTTATTTTCTCAAAATTGTCGACCACCGCCACCACGCTTTCAAGCAGCAGCGTATCAAGATGGAAATATTTATCGGCGACACTTTGAATATTCGAACTTTGGATCAGTGCCGTCAGGAAAACCAATTCATTCTCGCTATTGATATTGATTTTACTGATAACGCTCTGCATCAGCGTAAATTCTCTGCTGCCGATAATATCGGTATAGCTACTCGGAATATTAACCAGGATTTTCTCCGAATCAATACGATGCAGGACAAAACAGATAAAATAAATAAGCTCCTGAAGCTGGCGGTCGGTAAACTGAATTTTGAATCGTTTTTCAATTTCACTGAAAACGTTGCCAACCTTTTCCAGATAGTCACTCATCACATTGTTGTAGTGAGCGATAATATTTTTTGCGACCGGTATTTCCAGCACCCGACGCAGGCAGTGTAGCAACAGGTAGCGTTTTTCCAGCTCCTCACCCAGAATGTGGTAGCCGTTGCCCCGGTCGTAGCTTATCTCCAGCCCGTGCTCAATAACCTCGGTACGGACTTTTTTCAGGTCATTGATAATCGTGTTCTGGCTAACGCCCAATGAAGAAGAGAGATGTAACAATGACAGCCGTTCGTTGCGGGTCAGCAGCATAAAGATAATCATCTGCCCACGTTCTTCTTCTGAGTAGAGATAGCGATGCTCGGTTTCCGAGGTCTGATTCTGACGAAAATGCTCGATTACATGGCGTGGGATATTCAGCTTCCCGGTTTTCAGGCGGTTGATCCGGTCGAAGTGGTTCGACTCCAGGTAGTCATTCACCTTTTTCAACGTATAGCTCAACTGTTTGCGCGTCAGGCAAAACTGCGCTTCAAGCTTCGTCCCCGTGATACCGGGATCGTTCACAATGGCATCCAACACTGCAACCACGCGTTTATCCATAGCCATGCTAACTCTCCTGCAATGAAAAGCCTGGCGGCGGCACCTGCCGCCAGACGTGAACATGAAACCCAGCGTTACGCCTGCTGAACCTTCGCCTGCTGTTCGGCTTCCTGCTGCGCAAGATTGCTTTCACGACGCAGTTCGCGGGAGTAGAAGAAGTAGCCGCAGCCCCACCACAGCGCAAACACCAGCGGGATGAAGTTGCCTTCCAGGAATTTGAACAGGAAGGAGAAGGCATAGGTGAAGACTGGGGCATCAATCGAGCTGTTCGAAATCAGCTGTCCTGTCGGGATGGTGATAGCTTTAGTGGCCAGCCCAAGGTCGGTAATCATTGGCGCGAACTGTGTGCCGACAAACAGGAAGAACGGCACGCCAATAATGCTCAGGATAACCATACGCAGCGTATTACCGCGCGTCACCAGATAGGCCGGAACAATCAGCGCAATATTGATGATGCCAGCAAACGGCAGGATCTTATTTCCCGGGAGAATCAGCGCCCACAGCAGGGTGAACGGGATGGCGACGATAATAGCAAACCAGATTTCGCTCGCGCCGCCCATAAACGGCCAGTCAATACCTACGAACAGCCTACGCCCGGAGAATTTCTTGTTCATATAGTCGCTGATCGCTTCAGAGATTGGCGATAGCGCTTGCATAAAGAGCTTGGAAATCATCGGGAACAGCACCAGCGCCGTCGAGGCCTGCACGCCCAGCATCAACGTTTTCGCAACGCTGTAGCCCGCGATGACCCCAAACAGGATCCCCAGGATAAAGCCAATAATGTGGTTTTCAGCAAAAACCCCGACTTTGGCACGCAGCGCGCTCGCATCCATCGGTTTATTACAGACCGGGATTTTGCGCAGCAGTAGATCGAACGGGTAATAGATGGCACCAAAGAAGACCATACGGTGCGTACAGGTCACTCCCGGGATCCCCGTAAGCTTCTCGATACGATGCTGGTGAATATCTCCCGCGTTCAGTTCCATAATGATCTGGAAAGCAGCAACGATGAACGCCAGTACCAGACTCCAGACCGGGCCAAACAAGGGGGTGGTGACGCTCACCACGATAAACGCGGTAAAGATTTTCCCCCACACGTTCCAGAGGTCGGCGTTGAACGTATTGGTCTTGTTCAGCATCAACATCACAATGTTGACGCCAACCTGAAGCGGGAACATGGCGAACGCGTAGGGCCAGGCCCAAGAGATATTGGCCATCGTCGTCCAGCCGCCATCGACGATGCTTAACTCAAGGCCGGTACGGTTCATCATGGTCTGTGCGGCAACACCGATGGCATCGACCATAAAGCCAATCAGCATGCTCATCCCAACGAAGGCCACGCCAAGCGTGATGGCTGCCGAAGCTGCATCGCGGAATTTCATCCGCACCACCAGCCCGGCTAATAACATAATAAAGGGCACAAAAACCGGCGCACCTAAATTCAGAATATAATTTATAACTACACCAAGAAAGTCCATAGCACTTCTCCACTAAAATAATTAGATACTCTATGGCTTTCGAGTTGCGGGAAGGCGGCAAGTGAGAGAATCCCGATGAGCTTACTTTAGTAAGTGATTCGGGTGAAAGAACGCAGCCAACGCACCTGCAGCTTGAAAGACGACGAGTATACGGATTAAAGAGCTACATCTTATTTACAGGCATCAATGACCTTTTGTAATTCTTGTTCCATTCCCATGCCGGTCAGAAAGGCAATCCCATTAATTACCGGGATAGGATATTGCTTATCAACTTTGGTAATGGCGATATAAGCCGCGCTATCTTTTATATGACTATCAAGCGATTTCAGATCGATGACTTCAACTTTGATATGCGACTGCTGGCGTTCATTCAATAAGCGGGTCACTTTACTGGCAACCGTTTGTGAGGTAGCAACGCCGCTTCCACATGCAACAATGACTTTTTTCATCTTATAAATCCTTATCTAATTGCAGTCTTGATGTGAGGGTACAGAGAAAGGTTTCTACATCGTCTATTTCGCGTAAGGTCTGAACAACCTCTTCATCCGCAAGGCAGTCCATGAGCTTTTGCAGCGCCGTCAAGTGGCTACTGTGGTCAACAAAGCCAAGTAAAACAATAAAATGAACGTAAAGCGTGTTGTCATCATTGCCCATTTCTTGCCAGGCAATGGGCGTAGACAGCCGCGTTACGGAGATAAAGGGGCGAATAATGTGCTGAGGGTCGGTATGAGGAAGCGCGATAGCCACCGGCAGCGTCGGCAGCGCGGTAGGATATGCCTTTTCACGGGCGATGATGGCGTCAAGAAAAGAGTCCTGGACGTAGCCTTGCTTTTTCAGCAGCAAAAATATCGAAGAAAAAAAATCAGTGGAATTATTATAATGTTTATCCAGAAATGTGAGCTGAGGCGTAAAATATTCACATCCTTGCGCACTTTTATGCGGGGCATCAATTATATCCGTTCTCATCCGAATATCCTCTCTAACCGCTAAGAATTAACTAGAGACAATGTTAATTCAGGAGCAGCAAGTGGGCGACAAATATCGCCCCCAAAAGATGTGCGCAGGCTGGCGCAACGCGGTGAGCGTTTTATTATGAATTACGTCACATTTTTATCGTTGAAATTCGTTGGCAACGAAATAATTCGGTGGGTTATGGCAAATAAAAGGAGATTGGGAGATAACCCGGATAGGTTATCTCCCGCTAAGCGGCGCTTAACCCGCCAGGAAGAAGCGGAACGCCGGGTTATTTGTCTCGTCGTGGCAATCGTAGCCCAGCTCATTGAGCCGCGTTTCAAAATCGGGCTCATGTTCGCCCAGCTCAAACGCCGCCAGTACGCGACCATAGTCCGTGCCGTGGCTGCGGTAGTGGAAAAGAGAGATATTCCAGTGCGTACCTAAGGTATGCAGGAATTTCAGCAACGCGCCCGGGGATTCCGGGAACTCGAAGCTGTACAGACGTTCCTGTAACGGCTTAGACGGACGACCGCCGACCATATAGCGCACATGCAGCTTCGCCATTTCATCGTCGGAGAGATCGACCACGCTGTAGCCGCCCTCGTTGAGCAGCTGCAAAATCTCTTTGCGCTCTTCCAGACCCCGGCTCAGACGGACACCGACAAAAATGCAGGCATTTTTCGCGTCGGCAAAACGGTAGTTGAACTCAGTGACCGAGCGCCCGCCCAGCAGCTGGCAGAACTTCAGGAAGCTGCCCTTCTCTTCTGGAATGGTGACCGCCAGCAGCGCTTCACGCTGCTCCCCCAGTTCGCAGCGTTCGGAAACGTAGCGCAGGCCGTGGAAGTTAACGTTCGCACCGGACAGCACGTGCGCCAGACGCTCACCGCGAATGTTGTGCTGGGCGATGTATTTTTTCATGCCCGCCAGCGCCAGCGCCCCGGAAGGCTCCGCCACCGCGCGCACATCTTCGAACAGGTCTTTCATCGCCGCGCAGATAGCGTCGCTATCCACGGTGACGATATCGTCGAGATACTCCTGGCACAGACGGAAAGTTTCATCACCGATGCGCTTCACCGCCACGCCTTCAGCAAAGAGGCCCACGCGCGGCAGGTCGACCGGATGACCGGCATCCAGCGCCGCTTTCAGGCAGGCTGAATCTTCTGCTTCCACCGCAATCACTTTGATTTGCGGCATTAGCTGTTTAATCAGCACCGCCACGCCCGCCGCCAGACCGCCGCCGCCAACCGGCACAAAAACACGGTCGAGGTGAGCATCTTGCTGTAGTAATTCGAGCGCCAGCGTGCCCTGCCCGGCAATCACCATCGGGTGATCGAACGGCGGAACCCAGGTAAATCCCTGCTGCTGTGCCAGTTCAATGGCTTTAGCTTTGGCTTCATCAAAGTTCGCGCCGTGCAGCAGCACTTCGCCGCCAAAACCGCGTACCGCATCCACTTTGATGTCAGCAGTCGCTACCGGCATGACGATAAGCGATTTCAGACCAAGACGAGCGGAGGAGAACGCCACGCCCTGCGCATGGTTGCCTGCGGAAGCGGTGATCACGCCGTGCGATTTCTGCTCGGGCGTCAGGCCAGCCATCATCGCGTAAGCCCCGCGCAGCTTGAAGCTGTGCACCGGCTGGCGGTCTTCGCGTTTAACCAGAATCACGTTATCAAGGCGCGAAGAGATCTTTTCCATTTTCTGCAGCGGCGTCACCTGTACCGCTTCGTAGACCGGTGCGCGAAGCACCGCTCTGAGGTACTCGGCCCCCTCAGGGGAGCCGGATAGGGGTTGTGAATCTGCCATGATTAGCCACCCAGTTTCGATTTATCGCGCACGGCGCCTTTGTCGGCGCTGGTTGCCAGGCTGGCATAGGCGCGAAGGGCAAAGGAGACCTGACGTTCACGGTTTTTCGGGGTCCACGCCTGTTCGCCGCGGGCTTCCTGCGCTTCACGACGCGCAGCAATTTCTGCATCGCTCAGTTGCAGCTGAATACCACGGTTCGGAATGTCGATGGCAATCATGTCGCCATCTTCAATGATTGCGATATTACCGCCGCTTGCTGCTTCCGGAGAAACGTGGCCGATAGAGAGGCCAGACGTACCACCAGAGAAGCGGCCGTCGGTAATCAAGGCGCAGGCTTTACCAAGACCCATTGATTTCAGGAAGGTGGTTGGGTAGAGCATTTCCTGCATGCCCGGACCGCCTTTCGGCCCTTCGTAGCGAATCACCACCACGTCACCTGCCACCACTTTGCCGCCGAGGATAGCTTCTACCGCATCATCCTGGCTTTCGTACACTTTGGCCGGACCGGTGAATTTGAGGATGCTGTCATCAACGCCTGCCGTTTTCACGATGCAGCCGTTTTCCGCGAAGTTACCGTACAGCACGGCCAGACCACCGTCTTTGCTGTAGGCGTGTTCCAGAGAACGGATACAGCCTTCGGCACGGTCGTCATCCAGCGTGTCCCAGCGGCAATCCTGCGAGAACGCTTGAGTGGTACGGATACCGGCTGGGCCTGCGCGGAACATTTTTTTGACCGCGTCGTCCTGGGTAACGGTGATGTCGTACTGTTCCAGCGTCTGTGGCAGTGAAAGACCGAGAACGTTTTTCACATTGCGGTTCAGCAGGCCTGCGCGGTCCAGCTCGCCGAGGATCCCCAGCACGCCGCCGGCGCGGTGTACATCTTCCATATGGTATTTCTGGGTACTTGGCGCAACTTTACACAGCTGCGGCACCTTGCGGGACAGCTTGTCGATATCGCTCATGGTGAAGTCGATTTCGGCTTCCTGCGCCGCTGCCAGCAGGTGCAAAACGGTGTTGGTGGAACCGCCCATGGCGATATCCAGCGTCATGGCGTTCTCGAACGCCTCTTTACACGCGATGTTGCGCGGCAGCGCGGAGGCATCATCCTGTTCGTAATAGCGTTTGGTCAGCTCAACGATGCGCTGGCCTGCGGTGAGGAACAGTTCTTTACGGTCAGCGTGGGTGGCCAGCAGCGAGCCGTTGCCCGGCTGCGACAGACCCAGCGCTTCGGTCAGGCAGTTCATCGAGTTGGCGGTGAACATACCGGAACAAGAGCCGCAGGTTGGACAAGCGGAGCGTTCTACCTGCTCGCTCTGCGAGTCAGAAACTTTCGGGTCTGCGCCCTGAATCATCGCATCGACCAGGTCGAGCTTGATGATTTTGTCAGAGAGCTTGGTTTTCCCGGCTTCCATCGGGCCGCCGGAAACGAAGATAACCGGAATGTTCAGGCGCAAAGAAGCCATCAACATCCCCGGGGTGATTTTGTCGCAGTTGGAGATACAAACCATCGCATCGGCGCAGTGCGCGTTAACCATGTACTCCACGGAGTCGGCAATCAGCTCACGGGACGGCAGTGAATAAAGCATGCCCCCGTGCCCCATGGCGATACCATCATCCACCGCAATGGTGTTGAATTCTTTGGCAACGCCGCCGGAGGCTTCGATCTGCTCTGCAACCAGTTTACCGAGGTCGCGCAAGTGTACGTGGCCCGGCACGAACTGGGTAAACGAGTTTACGACGGCGATAATCGGTTTACCGAAGTCATCATCGGTCATCCCGGTGGCGCGCCACAGTGCGCGGGCGCCCGCCATGTTGCGGCCGTGGGTGGTAGTGGCGGAACGATATTTAGGCATGCTTTAGTACTCCCAGTCTCTGTCTCGTGAATGGGGCGGTGCGTGCCACCCCATTTTTATTCTTAGTTATTAACCTGATCCAACCAGCCCCATTTATCTTCGGTTTCACCGGTGAAGAGGCCAAAGAATGCTTGCTGAATGCGCTTAGTCACTGGGCCACAGCGGCCTTCACCTACCTGGATACCATCGACGCTACGTACCGGCGTGATTTCAGCGGCGGTACCGGACATGAACACTTCGTCAGCCAGGTAGAGGGATTCACGAGACAGTACCTGCTCGCGGACTTCAATACCGATATCTTTCGCCAGCTTGATGATCGCATCGCGGGTAATACCAGGCAGCGCAGAAGAGGTAAATGGAGGGGTAAACAGAATGCCGTCTTTCACTTCGAACAGGTTTTCGCCCGCACCTTCGGACAGGAAGCCGTTCACGTCCAGCGCGATACCTTCCTGATAACCGTGGCGGCGCGCTTCGCTGCCAACCAACAGTGAAGAGAGGTAGTTACCGCCCGCTTTTGCCGCGGTTGGGATGGTGTTCGGTGCCGCACGGTTCCAGGAAGAGACCATGGCATCGATCCCCTGATCCAGCGCTTCCGCGCCCAGATAAGCCCCCCACGGGAACGCCGCGATGATCACGTCGGTTGTGTAACCGTCCGGCGGGTTAACGCCCATACCCACATCACCCACGAAGACCAGCGGACGGATATAGGCGCTGGTCAGATTGTTTTTACGCAGCACTTCACGGCAGGCTTCCATCAGTTCGTCAACGCTCTGAGAAACCGGGAAGCGATAGATTTTGGCGGAGTCACGCAGGCGCTGCATGTGCTCACGGTGGCGGAAGACAACCGGGCCTTTGTGAGAATCGTAGCATCGGATACCTTCAAACACGGAGGTGCCGTAGTGCAGCGCGTGGGACATAACGTGTACTTTCGCGTCTTCCCAACGTACCATCTCACCGTTGAACCAGATGTAATCCGCTTTTTTCGTCGTCATTTCTCTTCCTATTGCGCTCA
>PPYF01172055.1_pt1 | contig 17549 bp, 18 predicted proteins | sample 1559871 | NCBI WGS metagenome assembly PPYF01 (sample SAMN08240021, study PRJNA423297) | Human gut metagenome, whole genome shotgun sequencing project.
TAGCTCAGTTGGTTAGAGCACCACCTTGACATGGTGGGGGTCGTTGGTTCGAGTCCAATTGAACGCACCATCCTGCGTCTGTAGCTCAGTTGGTTAGAGCACCACCTTGACATGGTGGGGGTCGATGGTTCGAGTCCATTCAGACGCACCATTCTTTATCCACACAGCACACTGTTCCCACAGCGCATTGTCCCCACAAATCTTTCCTGAATTCATGGTTTGACCGTTGTACAGACCAACAACCGCAACTGTCCCTTCACGCCTGCTGCCCTGATATTAATTATCTTACTGATTTTATTCTATTTAATAATCTGAAATTGCCGCTAACGGCAGCGCGCTCGCACGACTAAAAATGTAAATGATAATCATTATTGTGTTGCAAATGAGAAATATTGCTAATAAGTTATTTCACGCAATTTCTCTTTTAACAATGGCAAGTGATTAATATCATGATAAAAAAGGCATATAAATTATCGCTTTTGAGTTCGCTTATTGCAGGGAGTCTGGCAATTCCTGCGGTACAGGCTGACGACATCAAAACAGCGGCAAACCAGAAAGCAGAACAAACAAACGCCAGTAACCCACCGGAGAAACAGGCTGCCCGCGACAAAGAAATAAACAGCGGCGAAACCATGGTCGTGACGGCCAAAGAACAGACGCTCCAGGCCCCCGGCGTCTCTATCATTGACAGTGAGGCCATTAAAAAACGGCCAATACAGCGCGACGTCGCTGAGATCATTCGCACCATGCCGGGCGTCAATCTCACCGGGAACTCTAACAGCGGACAACGCGGGAATAACCGCCAGATTGATATCCGCGGCATGGGGCCGGAGAACACTCTGATTCTGATTGACGGTATGCCTGTCTCCAGCCGCAACTCGGTGCGCTATGGCTGGAGCGATGAGCGCGATACCCGTGGCGACACCAACTGGGTGCCGCCAGAAATGATCGAGCGCATTGAGGTCATCCGTGGCCCGGCCGCCGCGATGTACGGCAGTGGCGCAATGGGCGGGGTCGTCAATATCATCACCAAACCGGCGACGGACGAATGGCACGGCAGTTTAAATACCTATTACAACTTTCCACAGCACAAATCCGAAGGCAGCACCAAACGCTATAACGGCAGTTTAAGCGGCGCGCTGGCGGATAATCTGACCCTGCGAGTCTACGGTAACTGGAATAAAACGCAGGCTGATGCCCAGGATATCAACGAAAACCACACGACCCCGCGTATCGGTTCTTATGCCGGTAGCTACCCCGCTGGCCGTGAAGGTTTTATCAATAAAGATATCAATTCAGCTCTGCGCTGGGAATTTATGCCGATGCAGGCGCTGGAACTGGGGGCCGGCTACAGTCGCCACGGCAACCTGTATGCCGGTGATACGCAAAACACCAACAGCAACGCGCTGGTAAAAAAATATTATGGCAAAGAAACAAACGTTCTCTACCGCCAGACGCTCAGCCTGAAATATACCGGCGCCTGGGACAGCGGCGTCACCACCAATAACTATGTGCAGTTTGAAAAAACGCGTAATACTCGTCTCAATGAAGGCCTCTCTGGCGGCATTTCGGGGATTTTCAGCCCGTCAAATGAAGGGTTCTCGACCATTTCGTTGTATGACACCAACCTGCATTCGGAAGTGAATATCCCGCTTGACCTGTGGGTTAGCCAGACGCTGACCTTTGGCGCGGAATTTAACCACCAGGCGATGAAAGATCCGTCGTCGAATACCGAATCCACCACCGGCGGAGGCTCGGTTCCGGGGATTGCCAATACCGGGCGCAGCAAATACAGCTCAGCGGATATTTACGGCATCTTTGCGGAAGATAACCTTGAACTGACGAACAGCACTCGTCTGACTCCTGCCGTTCGCTTCAACCACCAGAGTATTAGCGGCAGTAACTGGAGTCCGTCACTGAACCTCTCCCAGGAACTGGGCGGCGACTTCACGTTAAAACTGGGGATTGCCCGCGCATGGAAAGCACCAAATCTGTATCAGACCAACCCCAACTACCTGTTATTCAGTAAAGGCCAGGGATGCTACGGCGGCGGCGCCTGCTATCTGCAAGGCAACCGCGATCTGAAAGCAGAAACCAGCGTCAATAAAGAGGTAGGGATTGAATATAATCATGATGAAGTGCAGGCCGGGCTGACCTGGTATCGCAACGACTACCATGACAAGATTGCAGCCGGTGACTCGGTTGCGGGCAAAGCCACCTCCGCAAATATTTATCAATGGGAAAACGTGCCAAAAGCCGTCGTTCAGGGGCTGGAAGGGACGTTCAATTTCCCACTCGCCGATACGCTGAAGATGAAAAATAACTTCACCTATATCATCGAGAACAAGAATAAGAAGAGTGGAGATTACCTGTCGGTTATTCCCAAATACACCATAAACTCAACGCTGGAGTGGCAGGCCGCCAACGATCTGTCGGTGCAGGGTACACTGACGTGGTACGGCCGCCAGAAACCGAAAAAATACACTTATCAAGGGAACCCCACTTCGGGCAGCGAAACCCGACAGGTATCGCCTTATGCGCTGGTGGGCATGAGTGCGACTTACGCGGTGACGAAATATGTGGATGTGACCGCAGGGATCGATAACCTGTTCGACAAGCGCCACTTCCGAGAAGGGAATGCCCAGACCACCGGTAACGCCACCACAGGCGCGTATCTGTGGGGAGCTGGTGCGAACACCTATAACGAACCTGGCCGCACCTACTACATGCAGGTGGGGCTGCACTTCTGACGACCCCAGACACGCATCATAGCGTAATGGCTAAGGGCGGCTTCCCGCCGCCCTCTTCACTCACTGCCCGGTTAATCGCAGCGCGCTGCCCCGGGAGTCTCCTCCGCGCTCATATTCAGTAACGCGCTCTGAAAAGAGGCGGTGAACATCGGCCCGTGCGTCAATCCCGGGTAATTCCACCAGGCAACCGCAAGCCCGTCTTTTTGCAGGGCGGAAACGGCGGCGCGGGTTTTATTCAGGATATCGGAAACCGGAGTCTGCGCATTTTTCCCCGGTGAAGAGGAACCTTCCATGAAAAATAAACGCTTATGGCAATTTTTCGCGACATCCATTGTGGTTAACCGGGTTAACAACGAGGAATTGTCTCTTCCCAGCGATGGGCTGGCGCTGTAGTAAAACCGAAAAAATGACGACGACAGCCACGAATCAAGGACGAATAAGCCGCCGTAGGAGTGTCCCCATACGCCGCGTCGTTCAGGATCGATGTTGAGTCCTTGTTCCGTTTGCGGCGCGATACGCGTCTCCAGCAGTCGACGGAAGTCCCCACTCCCGCCACCCGGTCGACGATAGCGCCCCTCCGCCCCGCTTTTCACTTCCAGCGCGGGCGTATAATCATAGGCTCTGCCGTTCAGATCAAAGGGTAAGTGGGTCTGGTAGCCGATGGCGACAATAACGGGGGGCGTTTTTTCCGCCAGTTGTTTCAGCAAGTCCTCCGTCAGGCGGTCCATCACCGCGTTGCCATCCAGCATATACAGAACCGGATAACCCGACGCTGGCGGCGTTTTATCAGGAATGCCGGTCCAGACCTTGTAATGCCTTTTTCCGTCGGCGGAGTCGAAATTTTCAACCCTGAAATGGTAAAACGCGGAACCCCGATCGGCGATATTCGGCCCCAGCGGCTCCATATCCGGCCTGGCATACCCTTTCGCGCCATACAGCAAAGTAATACAAGAGATCGCTAAAAACGGCGCCATGCGACGACGCCCGTTTCGATACTCACGGCCATACATCTCTTCGTTATTCCTTTTTTTACAGGTGAAATTCAGATTTTTACAACATTACATACAGTTACCCGAAAGGCTCTGCGGGTCAAGTAAACCGTTACGGCCTTCATTCACATTTAAAATTCTGGTGAATGGACTTTAATCACTTATTTCGCAAAACAATATAAGTTTGTGCAAAGTCTCACAGTAACCTATTTTTATGCACGTTATAGTGGCGGCAACAGCAAATAAACAAGGCCTCTATTCGTTATGAAAAACATCTTTACACTGACATTCCTCGCGCTAAGCTGCCTTTCCACGCACGCTATAGCCAGTGAAAAACTTGCCGGTAATGAAATTCTCGCCGTTCAGAAAGGCGGTGTCCCGGATAAGATTTATGAAAACAACAAGCCTCATTTAAGAATTGCGACCTATAACATCGGCAAAAATGAAGCGTCCGAAAATGTAGCTGATTTCACGTCGCTTAATGCCGCTATCAAAAAAATTGCAGCCGATATCATTGCGGTTCCAGAGGTTGATAATAAAACCGCAAGAAGCCAAAAGATTGATCAATTGAAAACGATCGCTGATGCAAATAACTACCACTATGCCTTTGGTAAGGCGCTGGATTTTGACGGTGGTGAATACGGGCTCGGCATTTTATCGAAATACAAAATTCAGCATACTCAGGTTATCAATTTACCCTCAGGCGATGCAGAACAACGGGTAGCATTACTGGCGCAAATTGAGGTTCCGGGTTTCGATACGCCGGTACTGGTCATGGTTACCCACCTCGACTGGCAAAAAGATCCCACCATGCGAATTGAGCAAGTCCGCCATCTGCTGGATGTCAGTATTGGCGATGCGTCATCCGATTTTAAAGATATCGCCTCTTCAATAAAAATTCTGGCTGGTGATTTCAACTCTACCCGTGACGAACAGCCGTTAAAAGAAATTGGCTATTTCTTTAATCCGGTTGAGAAACAGGGGACAGATTATCGTACATGGCCTGCGGTTAACCCGGCGATTGATATTGACCACATCTTCACTTTCAAGGGGCAAAAATGGGATGTGAAGAAGATAGACATTCCGCATAACTCCCCTGCTTTCACCTGGTCGTCGGCAAGCGATCATCTCCCCTTTATCGCGGATATGGAACTCACCGAGCAGTAACCTATTGGCAGGGATGGCGGGATTTCCGCTTTCCCTGCTGGCAACCGCACCGATCGCCAATAGCGCAAGGTGCATCAATCACAGATTTTGCCCTATACTGGAAAGCTGACAAACACTGAACTAAACAGGTGATTGATGGATATTGATCTCGACAATCTGGTCTTTGACGGGCTGGAGGAAGCGCAAGAGCGTAACGCTGAACGTCTGGAAGACGCAGATAAAAAAGCCCAGGCGGTTATTGCGGATGATGACTGCGGCGATGCCTGCAAAATATAACGACAGAACCGGCGTAATGCCGGTTTTTTTATTCAGGATTAAGCCGCAGAAAGCGCGCAGATTTCGTTCCAGTATGCCTCGCGCGTTTGTCGATGTTCAGCGTTCTGTTTTATCACGGAACCACTCCGGATCAATGTTGGCGATATCCACGCCATACAGGCTGGCGACAGGAAGAACAGACTCAACAATACGCTGAAGATGAGGCTCCGCATCGTACTGTCGGGTCTGTGGACGTGCCTTCACCACAGTATGCCAAAGACGTTTAAACCCATTCATCTTCTCCGCCCCTCTGTCTGTATGCTGGATGCGTTTTATTGCAGCGCATTCGCGTGAAAAAATGAAATACGAAATCCTGCCATCCTTGTGCATTTATTGCATTAGACCATCCCATCTTAATTCACCGACCATTAACATCTGTTTTACTAATATCTTTTTGTATATAGATAAGAATCTTTTCTTATTTGGTGACGACGGCGAGTTGTGGGAGCGTAAAAAGACAAAACCAATCATGTCGCGAATGCAGCGGCCTTTTTGACCGCGACATGAATTATTTAGCGTCTCTACAGGGATATCAAAGAAGATGATGGCAACGACAACGACAATTCACAGCACTAAAAAAACATTACTGGCATTAAGTGCGCTATTCGCATCCGGTATTGCCGCGTTACCCGCCCAGGCCGATCAACTGGCGGATATTAAAGCCGCCGGCGTAGTGAAAGTGGCCACGTTCGATGCGAACCCGCCGTTTGGCTCCGTCGATCCGCAAACGCATAAAATCGTTGGCTACGACGTTGATTTTGCCGAAGCGCTGGCCAAATCGTTGGGAGTCAAACTGGAACTGGTCGCCACCAACCCAGCCAACCGTATCCCGTTACTGCAATCGGGTAAGGCCGATCTGATCGTCGCGGATATTACCATCACCCCGGAGCGCGCCCAGGTTATCGACTTTTCCGTTCCCTATTTTGTCACCGGGCAACAATTCCTGGTTCCGGCGACCTCCCCCGACAAGCTGGATGAGTACAGCCGCGCGCGAATTGGCGCGGTGAAAGGAACAACGGGGGAACAGGCGCTGCACCAGCGTTTCCCGCAATCCCGCGTGCTGGCCTATGATGATATCCCGCTGGCGCTGACCGCGCTGCGTAATGGCAACGTTCAGGCGATCACCCAGGACAGCACCATTCTGGCGGGCCTGTTAAGCGGGGCGCCGGACAAAGCCAACTTTAAAATCCTACCCGATCTGCTGAGCAAAGAGGAAATCGGCGTCGGGGTGAAAAAAGGCGAACCCGCGCTGTTAAAGGCGGTGAACGATGAACTGCTGAAGCTCGAGTCCACCGGACAGGCGGCTAAAATCTATGACGTCTGGTTCGGCCCCGAAACCAAAAATCCACAGCCGCGCGCCTTTAAAATAGAAGCGAAGTAATATGCTCTCAGGTTTGTTTACCCGCTCCGCAGCTTCGGCTGCGGATTTTACGCATTTGCGTCAGGCGCGCGTTGAACTGCGCGATGTGATCAAACAGTACGACGGGCACCGGGTATTAAACGGTGTCAATCTGACGGTGGAACCCGGAGAAGTCGTTACCATCCTTGGGCCATCCGGTTCGGGAAAATCCACGCTTATTCGACTCATCAACCAGCTTGAGTCATTAAGCGGCGGCGATATTTTTATCGATGATAAGCCCATTGGTCAGCTCAAGGGCGCAGCGCTGCGCCAGTTACGCAGCCGCATTGGATTCGTATTCCAGCAATTCAACCTTTACGCCCATCTGACGGCGCAGCAGAACATTACGCTGGCGCTGGAATATGTGCATGGCTGGAATAAAGAGGCCGCCAAACAGCGAGCCCGCGAATTGCTGGATCAGGTGGGTCTGGCTGAAAAAGCCGACGCATTTGCCGCCCAGCTCTCTGGTGGACAGCAGCAGCGCGTCGCCATTGCCCGCGCGCTGGCCTCCTCTCCGCAAATTATCCTTTTTGATGAGCCAACATCCGCGCTGGACCCGGAAATGATCGGCGAAGTCTTACAGGTCATGAAGAATCTTGCCCACAGCGGGATCACCATGATCGTCGTTACGCACGAGATGCACTTCGCTCGCGAAATTGCCGACCGTGTCGTGTTTATCGATGGCGGCGATATTCTGGAAGTCGCCTCGCCTGAAGCATTTTTTACCCGTCCGCAGCACCCCAGAACCCAGCGCTTCCTGAAGAAAGTGCTCGATCCGTTACACCAGGAGTCATCGTTATAATGCTTACTCTGGACTGGCAGGGGGTGCTGAGCGGGCAACCTCTGCAATGGGTCATCTCGGGTTTTTTGACCACGCTCTGGGTCACGCTGGCAGGCGTTTTGCTATCGACACTGCTGGCGATTATCCTGCTCGCGCTACGTCTCTCCGGCAACGCATTCGGTCGCCGTCTGGTCGCCGCCTGGGTCTCGCTGTTTCGCAATACGCCTCTGCTTGTGCAGTTGATGTTCTGGTACTTCGCAGCGTGGAATTTTCTGCCCCGTGACGTGATTGATTTCGTTAATACCGATCATTTTTGGTCGATCCTGCCTGGCGATGTCTGGTGGCTGACGCCAGAATTTCTCTGCTCCGCATGGGGGCTGGGGGTATTCACATCGGCCTTCCTGGTTGAGGAGATCGCCTCGGGGTTGCAGGCGGTATCCGCCGGGCAGCGAGAGGCCGCTGTATCGCAAGGTTTTTCCGCATGGACGACCCTCCGCCATATTCTGCTCCCCCAGGGGCTGGCAAACGCCTGGCAACCCATCGTGGGACAATACCTTAATCTGATGAAACTCTCATCGCTTGCCAGCGGTATCGGCTTTGCCGAACTGACCTATCAGGTGCGACAAATTGAAAGCTATAACGCCCATGCTCTGGAAGCCTTTGCCGTCGGCACCGCGCTCTATTTGCTGACCGGCATTGTATTGGGTCTGCTACTGGCGCGGCTAAACCCCGCCCCGGCCAAAAGAGTGAAACCCAAAACGCGTATTTTCAGCATCAGGAGTCCACACCATGATCGCTAATATTTCGGTCATTACCGACAATCTGGATTACCTGCTGTGGGGACGCGCTGCTGATGGTCAACCCGGCGGCGTGCTCCTCACATTGTTGATGGCGCTGGGTGCTGGCGTGCTGGCGCTTCCCGGCGGGGTGGTTCTCGCCTGTCTTGCCTGGCGATTTCCGGGCGTTATCCGTAATGGGCTGTTTCTCTGGGCAGAATTTATTCGCGGCATTCCGCTGATCTTCGTGATCTTCTGGATGTGGTATTTGCTGCCAATGCTTACCGGAAGCGATCTTCCCGGCGCCGTTACCGTCACGCTGGCGCTGGCCTGGTTTACTGCGGCATCGGTGATGCACTCCGTTTATGCCGGCATAAACGCGCTTCCTGCCGGGCAGTACGACGCCTCGGTAGTGCAGGGATTTCGCCCGTTTCAGGCATTATGGCTCATTCTGCTTCCCCAAGTGCTACGCAATGTAATGCCGTCATTGACCGGCATTTTTATCGGCCTGCTGAAAGACACGTCGCTGGCGTTTATCGTCAATGTTCCTGAACTAACTACCGTCGCCGGTCAGGTGAATAACCGGGTACAGATTTACCCGGCGGCCATTTTTATCTTTACCGGACTGGTCTATTACCTGCTCTGTTTTGGCCTGGAGAGATTCACCCGTCGACGATTCGCTATCCGATAAACGGCTCAACACTCAACAAACTGATGTTGTTCGTTGAGGCGATATTTTACCCCGGCGCGTATGTTGTTCTCGCCTTCAATGGCAACGGCGAAACGGGTACGTTCGCCATCGTGATACGCCAGCGCAGCACAGCCGCCGGGCCCCAGTATCAGGGAGTCAACGTGCCCGGTGCTGGCGATGACCGCATTGTCACCGCTGGTAACGAGATGGACATTCTCTCCGCTGTTGGCAATTCTGGCATTGGCGCCAAAGCTGACAACCTGCGCCAGATCGCCATTGCTGGCAATATTGCTCCTGTCACCCAGCGTGCTGATGCGCACCCGCATTCCCGCGCTGGCAATACGACTCCCGTCACCGGCGCAGCTTACGCGGGTTGAGTTCCCTGCCACCGCCACCCGCGCGCGATCGCCGGAACAACCTATATGCGTGTTGTAGCCTGCGCTGCCAATGCGCGCGCAGTACCCCGCGCTGGCAATCTGCGAAGCGTACCCCACGCTGGCAATTTTGACGTTATCGCCCGCACATCCCAGATGAACGTTATCGTCCGCGCAGGCAATGTGTTCGCTATTACCGTGGTGCGATTGCGCACTCACCAGGCTGTCCATCGCGCTGATATCCTGACGCGCAAAGCTCTCCTCATCCAGCCAGCGCGACCAGGCATATTCCACCAGGCTATTTGCCCAGTCGAGATAGCCTTCACTGCTCAGCGCCCGATGCACGTCGGCGTAGCTGCCGCCATTCGGAAAGCGACGGACAAACCAACGATAGATGACGGGCCCGACTCGCCAGGTACGTAAATCCTCTCGCGTAATGATCATCCGTTAGTGCCGATGATAGCCATCAACCATGCAGCGGAAGGTCTCACCGGGAGTACGACCTGTCGTGCAAAGGTAAAGATGACCGAAGATAAAAAAGAGGCTAACGATCGCCAGCGCGAAATGCGCCTGCAACAGCCAGTAACGCACGCCGGGGAACAGATCGCCCGCCGCCTGCGGATAAAGCGACAGTAGTCCGGTTATCAGCAACAGCGGCACCAGGCCGTACATCACCCCGAGATAAGCGGCCTGCTGTAACGGGTTGAATTTAGACTGCGTGGTGGCGGGAAACGGATGTTCCTCACCCTGCATAATGCCGAACAGATAGAAGCGGGTCTGCTTCATCGCCCGGCCAATCCAGCCCTCGCGGCGAATAATATAATGGTGTCCGTTGCCGCCCAGCATGTTGATCAAAACAAAGCCCAGCCAACACGCCAGCAGCAGAAAACCGCAGATCTCATGCACCGTCAGCAGGCTCTTCATCACCGACGCGCCAACCAGCGAGAAATGATTGATCAGCCCACTGCCAAGCAGGAGCACAAACAGTAGCGCATTCGACCAGTGCCACAATCTCACCGCTTTTGAGTACAGGTAAACCTTTTCACCGTGACCGGCCGCGGCTTTGTTGGCGGCGCGAAACCGCAGCATGGCATGCAGCCCCAACACCAGCCACATCGCTACCAGCATCAGTCCGGCGATGATTAACCAGACAGGCCAGTATTCGGGAGAAAACACGGGGACATAGTTCGCCAGTTGGGCATGGAACTGTTCAGCATTCTGCGACGCGTTCATACATTTTCCTTTTTAATCAAATGTTGACCGAACCGGCGATACAGATGCGGTTTTCCGGCGCCTGCGAGTTGGTGTTGATAGAATTTGTTCTCCTTCAGCCAGGTCTGAATTTCCGGGCTGTCTTCACGACCAAAAATCAATGCGTGCTCCGGGCAAGCATTCACGCAAATCGGCGGGAACCCCTTTGCCAGGCGAGATTCGGCGCAAAAGTCGCATTTATCCGCCACTTTGGTTTGTGGATTGAGATAACGCACCTGATACGGACAAGCGCCTATACAGTAGCTACAGCCGATACAACGCGATTCATCTACCCGCACAATACCGCGCTCATCACGCCAGGAGGCACCAGTCGGGCAAACATCAATACAGGGCGCATCTTCACAGTGCTGGCAGGACTGGCGGAAATAGTGATAAACGGTTTCGTTTTCATTATCCGAAACAGGAATATGCGCGATGGATAAACGACTGCCCTGAGCCGGAACATGGTTGGTCTTGCGACACGCCCGGGCACAGAGATTGCAGCCGTTACACCGGGATTCGTCATGAATCATGGCATAACGCACCGCTTTGCTATTCTTCGTGTTTGCTAACAAATTTTGGCCAGGCCCGCTGAAAAAAATCACCGTCCCCATACCAAGCACAAATTTTCGTCGAGTGAAGGACATCTGGTTATCCTCTAATCCGGTGGCAGCGATCGCCCACGCTTTCCATGACATCACCCTGAACAATCAGGGATTCTGAAACTGCTCAACCTCAAGCCATTCGCATAAGCCATATGCCTTGCCGTAGCTCATAAAACGTTCGCTAAACAGATACGGCACGTCGTTGGACGACGCCACACGGCGAATATCCGCGTAATCCGGGTGCGTGTCGATCGCGGCAAGGGCTGTCTCTATTTGCTGCGGTGCAAAGCGGTATGGCGGTTGTTCCAGCATGGCGACCTTGTAGGGTCGCGGATAGGTCTGGCAATCAAAACGCACCGCCTGTGCGATAGCCCGGCAAATATCGTTCTCCACCACCTGCACACACATGTCGGCATAGTTAGCGGTCATGGTTTGCGTCGAGTAGTAATAATCATCCTGAGCACCCTGCACGCAGGCGATATCCGCCCCTGTCTCGCTCTGAAGCAGCGTCTCCAGCAGCGGCGTTAACGCCTCTTCCTCCACTGAATACGGCGGTTGCAGGAAAAGCGCGCGAGCCACCAGCTGGCCTGAAGCAGAATGCTGGCGGATGAACTCCGCCATGATCTCTGCCGGACTCGCGGGAGGCGCCGATTCATCCACTCGCCTTTCATGCTGATGTAAGCCTTGCAGCCACTGCCGCTTTTCAATATCCACCTCAGACGTGGAGTGTTCGCCCTCTGAATGACTCATCTCACCTTCCTTACGCTGGCAGCAGATTCTGCGCGGCCAGATCGGCGGCGACATCCTCAAGACCGAGGCGATGCAACGTTTCTCGCGTCGGGCATCCCAGTTCAGGGTCCCAGCCCATCTCGGTATAAAAGAGCGTCAGGGATTCACGCATATCGTCGCGATCCATTTTGTCAGTCCCTTCAGTGAACACCGGAATGTTGGGATCCTTGTCAAAAACCCACGAACAGATGAGATCGTGTTCATTGCGCATGTCTTTGGTCTGCATCAGTTTGACGGTATAGGCGCGATGGAGCGTGAAGATACGTTCTGCGGCTAAATCAAGGCTCGCCTGGGTGGTTTCATCCCCGGTCACCGCCTGGAAAAATTTCGCTTCCAGGTCCAGATCCCCACGATAATTTCGGCTCTTCAACGGCGAAACGGTCATCGGCCAGACCCAGTTGCACAGCGTCACGGCGTTATGCAGGCAAACTTTGAGCAGCGTCCATTTGGCATACTTGATTTTCGCCGCGTTGATCGGCGTGTAATTTTTAGTCTCGTCGTAGGCGTCTTCAGAACCAAACAGTTCCGCCGCGACCTCTCGCTGTAGCTTCAGCGGTAAACCAGAACCAATAAAGTTGATGTGGGTGTGGGTCATGCAGTCACGGTTAAACATGCAGTTGGTAATTGCCCCCACCTGCGCCGACGCTTCGTTAGCATGGTGTACCGGATAGCCAAACGGCGACCACAGTTTGTTTTTATCGTACGCCCAGTATTCCTCACCCAGATTCCAGCGCTCGGCAATGGCGTATGAACCATCCGCAAGATGGCTCAACTCTCCTTTGCGATGCGCCAGGCGATAGTAGAAATCCTTGATAAAGTTGGGATCGCCCGCTTCCAGTTGATCCCAGCGGATCTCCGCATATTCCTCAGCCGGCAGCACGCGCTTGAACACGCCTTTGCTGTAACAATACGTGAAGTCACGGTGCAACTGCCCGTAGTTACACCAGATACCGTAGTCGTCAAACAGGTTCAGGCCGATCAGATTGCCGATAACGCGGCCATCGTCCTTGTCGTCAAAATCTTTCGGGCCGTGCGGGAAGATCGTGGTATGGACAAAGTTTGCCACGCAGGTATTCCCCCCGGTGCTCGGTACGCCAAAATCCTTTACCCGTGGAATATTGAGCTGCGACATGCAGCGGATCGGGCATGAGTGGCAACCGCTCATTTTCACGGTGTATTTTTCAGCCGCCGGACCTAAGTCAAACACGGATTTATAGGTGCGAAAGCCGACCGTATTTTGATTACCCGGCGGGATCTCGCCGGTTTCAACAGGCCCGCCCTCTGCGGCCCCCCAGAACAAACCTTTACGCGCCGTCCAGCGCGAGGCCGGTGAGGAAAATTCCGCCCATGCCTGCGGGGTGCTCGGCACAACATGATTATTATTGGCGCCAATCAGCTCCGTCATCATGTAGTCATTCAGCCGCTTCATCTCTTTGCGATCGGCAATATTGACCCCTTTGGTGCCTTCAACGGCAATGGCCTTGAGGTTTTTCGACCCCATCACCGCGCCGGTTCCCGCCCCGCCGCTGTGGTTACGGCTGTTGAGCATACAGGAGAGCGGCACCAGGTTTTCACCCGCCTGACCAATGGCCGCCACGCAGGTCTCCGGGCTGGTCATACGGCAGATCTCTTCGGTCGTGGCGCGCGTCCCTTTGCCCCACAGAAAATCTGCTTTTTCGAGGCTGACCTTGTCATCTTTAATATTGATCCACACAGGCGAAGCGGATTTACCCTCAATAATAATCGCGTCGTACCCGGCAAATTTCATTTGTGCCGCAAAGAAGCCGCCCATATGCGCGTCGACAACCAAATTACCTTTAGTAAACGTAGAGAGCGAAGTGATATTGACGCGGGAACTACAGGGCGCGCCAGATCCGGTCAGCGGGCCGGTGGCAAATACCAGTTTATTTCCTTCATCGAAAGGTTTCGTGCCTGGCGGGACTTCGTCATACATAATTTTGTAGCCGAACCCCATTCCACCGACAAATTTTTTATATTTACTGGAATCTTCGAGGGTAATATCGCCTGTTGTAAGATTGACCCGTAATATATTACCTGTCCAACCGTTAGCCATAATGTTTTCCTTTGCAAGATTCAAACAGTAATATCTTTCCACTCGATAACTTTCAGCGCCCCTGTTGGACAGGCGCTGGCGCACTCGCCGCATAAAACACATTTTGACGATTTTTTCGTTTCGCTGTTTACGGTAGCCATCATCCAGGGGCAGGCAGTGGTACAGGCGCTACAGCCAATACACCGCTTATGATCAACCGCGATGCAGCCATCGTCCTGTTTCCAGGTAATTGCGCCGATTGGGCAGACCTTCATGCACTGCGGGTCCTTACACTGGCGACAGGTATCTGCGGTGTAGTTTAAATCGCCGTACAGACCGCCGCCGGAGCCGACGCCGTTGTCGCCAAAGAAGTAATTACGGTGAATCTTAATGCGGGAGAAGAACGAGCCCACGGCGCCATCGTTGTAATTGGTGCAGGAGATTTCGCAGCGATGGCAGCCTGTGCAGCGGGCGCGTTGGGTCACTAATACCCCTTTGGGCGTGTTTATCAGTCCTACCGTACCGCTATCAACGTCTTCCTGTTTGCAGCCAAAAAGTGACAGCAGCGCGGGAGCGATAGTTAATCCTGCCAGACCCTTTCCTGATATACGCAGAAATTCGAGCCGCGTTAAGCCAAAATCTAATATTGGACGTTCGACCTGGTTCATTTATTTCGCATCCTCTTCGCAAACACAGTGCTGACAACACCCGATGTTTTGCCCTAACCGGATCGCATACGTCATATCATTAAATACAAATAGACTAATCCTAAAGAGTTAGGCACATAAATAATGTGGTTATTCAGTGCTATTAACTTTGATCGTTATCAATTAAAAACCGGAAGTGAAATAATAAAAGCGGAGTGATATTTATTATCATTTAGAGGATATAAAACACGGCAACCTATTAATAATTAATAATGTGACCTCGTTCCCATTATTAATATCAATCGCCTTCGTTATATATTAATATACATATCGATATTAATATAAACGCGATATCTGATTATTTACAAGGTGAAGAATTTAAATACCGGGAATAAGGGATGACGAAGCGAGCGCCATCCCTGAGAGAATTATCCTGCCAGGGCTTTGATAACCGTTTCCATCGCCTGTTTTTCAAGTTCGCTGCGCTGGAGTCGCTGGTTCGCCATGGCGGTTCGTAACACTCCCGCAATCACGATATGCTTCGGCTCTTGCCCCAGGTCGCGCATCTCCAGAACCACTTTGCCAACCACTCTGCACATCTCACGGTACAGTTCGTCGTCTTTTGTCAGGTTTCCCATTATTGTCTCTCATCGCCAGCACAAACAAACAGCATATATCACTCCAACGATGAAGACAAAACTCAAATAAATCAAACAAATAAACAGAGTGACTATTCAACTTAACCGATATCCGTCACCTCACACTCTGTAACTTGCTCACCCGTTCGGCCAGGCTCTTTTATAGGCCGGATAAGCGTCACGCTATCCGGCACTACGTGGTATTAGTTATTGACCGGAATCACCGCGCCTTTGTACTTCGTGCGGATCCAGTCCTGAATCTCTTTTGAGTGCAGAACGTCAACCAGCGCCACGATGTCTTTTTTCTTCTCGTCGCCACGATGTACGGTAATGATGTTGGCGTACGGATTGTTTTCTCCGCTCTCAACGGCGATCGGATCGTTAACCGGGTCCAGACCTGCGTCGATAGCGTAGTTGGCGTTAATCACCACCGCATCGCCTTCATCGTTGTTGTACATCTGTGGTAACAGCGCCGCTTCCACGTTCGGCAGGAACTTCAGTTTTTTCGGGTTATCCACGATGTCGCTGATGCGCGCGCTGACCTTATCCACGTCCGGCTTCAGTTTGATCACGCCCTCTTTTTCAAAAATCGACAGAATACGTCCCTCTTCAGAGACCGCGTCACGCATAATGATCCTGCCGCCTTCCGGCAGATCTTTCAGCGATTTGTATTTTTTAGAGTAGATGCCGATCGGCTCAATATGAATCGCCCCGGCGCTGACGAAATCATAGGTTTTATCACCCGCATGATCTTTCAGCACGCTATTCAGGTACGGGATATGCTGGAAGTAGTTGGCGTCGATTTCACGACCGGCCAGCGCGGTATTCGGCAGAATGTAATCCTGGAAAGGTTTAATCTCCAGATCGATCCCCTGTTTCGCCAGAATCGGTTTCGCCTGCTCAAGGATTTCCGCATGCGGTACGTTAGAGGCGCCAACGGTCAGCGTATCCGCCCAGGAGGCGAAGCTCAGGGCGCTTAAGGTTGCTGCGGCGAGTAATGTCAGTGATTTTTTCATGATAATGGTTTCCGTATTTTATTAGCGTTTATCTAACAGAGAGGTGATCACATCGCCGCAGAACTGGATAATGAAGACGATGATCAGGATAGTCACCGTCGCCACCAGCGTGACGTCGTTGTGGTTGCGCTGGAATCCTTCCAGATAAGCCAGATTCCCTAAACCGCCTGCCCCAATCACTCCGGCCATCGCGCTGTAACTGACCAGCGCAATCAGCGTCACGGTGATCCCGGACACCAGTGCGGGTGATGATTCAGGCAGTAAAACCCGAAAAATAAGTGTGCTGAGACGTGCGCCCATCGAACGCGTGGCTTCAATCACGCCTCTGTCGACCTCGCGCAGTGCGATTTCAACCAGACGCGCATAAAACGGCGCCGCCCCGACAATCAACGCCGGTAGCGCAGCGTTCGCCCCGAGAATGGTGCCGACCAGCGCTTTGGTAAACGGGATCAGCAAGACGATCAAAATGATGAACGGGATCGAGCGAAAAATATTCACCACCAGCGAAATGACGCTATACAGCGTGCGGTTCTGAAACAACCCGCCGCGCGCAGTCAAAAACAGCGCCAGCCCCAGTACAATCCCCAGCACAAACGTCGCGATACCGGAAAGCACCGTCATATAGAGCGTTTCCTGCGTTGCCGCAAAAAGTTGTTCCCATTTCAGATGGGGAAACAGATTCTCAACCATGTTGTACTACCTCACCTTCAATATCGCTCTGCCGCAAATCCGCCAGAATATTATTCAGTTGTTCTTCCGTCGCCACGACGTGCAGCCACAGTTGGCCAAACACGCCATGTGCGGTTTGCGTCATCTTGCCGTGTAAGATATTGAAAGGCAGGCCGTAACGCAGGGTAAGCTCCCCTACGATCGGCTGATGCGTACTGTGCCCGGTGAAGGTCAGCTTAATCACCGTCCCGCCCAGCTCGCTCGCCAGCTGCGGGTTAAACGCCTCCTCTTCGGCATACTGACTTACCTGGCGGACAAACTGCCGGGTAATCGGCTGTTGCGGATGAGTAAAGACGTTCAGCACATCGCCTTCTTCCACCACTCTGCCGTTTTCCATCACCGCAACGCGATCGCAGATTTTGCGTACCACATGCATCTCGTGGGTAATAAGCACAATCGTGAGCTGGAAGCGGCGATTAATATCGAGCAGCAGATCCAGAATCTGATCGGTGGTTTGCGGGTCCAGCGCAGAAGTCGCCTCGTCGCAGAGCAGCACATCCGGGTTATTTGCCAGCGCACGGGCAATCCCCACACGTTGCTTTTGCCCGCCGCTCAGTTGGGATGGGTAAGCATTCTCAC
>PPYF01269465.1_pt1 | contig 17547 bp, 15 predicted proteins | sample 1559871 | NCBI WGS metagenome assembly PPYF01 (sample SAMN08240021, study PRJNA423297) | Human gut metagenome, whole genome shotgun sequencing project.
GGCAGATCCTTTGGATGCTGAACTCGTCTTTCCTCCGGATCACGCTCGTCTGTTTTATTATCTCGATCCCGCTTGCTTACTATGGGGTGCATATTTGGTTACGAAGCTTCGCTTATAAAACGCCGATCTACGTATGGGTATTTTTAGTGGCTTTGGTAATCATAATGACACTGACCGTATCTACGGTTACTTTCCAGAGTTATCGGGCGGCGATGGCAAATCCGGCGTCTAAATTGGGGCATTAAGGTTCATTACGAAAAAAGGACAGGTAGATTGATCCGTCCTTTTTTACTCATATATTATCTTGTCTCAGGTTTGGTTACCGTTTCCAATAACCTTCCATCTCCTCCAGCGTCTTTCCTTTCGTCTCGGGGACAAATTTCCAGATGAACAACGCCGCCAATATACCCATCACGCCATAGATCCAATAGGCCATACCGTGATTGAACGTATCGGTCAAGTATTGATTCTTATCCAGCATCGGGAAAGTCCATGATACCAAGAAGTTGGCGATCCACTGCCCCGCCACGGCGATACTCATTACTGTGGAGCGGATCGAGTTCGGGAAGATCTCGGCCAGTAACACCCAGCAGACCGGTCCCCACGACATAGCGAATCCCGCCGTATAAACCAGCATGCAGACCAATGATCCCATACCCACCGAACGCGTATAGAAAGTAGTTCCCAAGATCAACATAGATACCGCCATGACGAGCGCCCCGATAATCATCAACGGACGGCGTCCGAACTTATCCACCGTGAAAATAGCCAATACGGTAAACGACAGGTTCACCGCCCCTACCACGATCTGTTGCAAAAGGGCGGCGTCCGTGGCCGCTCCCATCGTCTTGAAGATCTCCGGGGCATAGTAAAGCACCACGTTGATCCCCACGAATTGCTGGAAACCGGAGAGCAACACGCCCACCAAGATGATCAGCACGCCAAACGACCGGATCGGGAACAGCAAGGCGATACAGAAACTAGCCAACAAGGCGATCTCCAACGCATTCGTATTACCTGCCCACGACAACAACCCGTAGCCGGCCAAGAACAGCGCCAGCCAAGTCCCCATAAACCGGAAGTAAGGCTTCATCGACGGAGCTTTCTCCTTGAAACTATTCCGTATATCCTCCAGCTCACGGCCAGCGTCCGCCTGATCCATCAAATGGCTCAAGACGCCCAACGCCTTCTCCGTACGCCCACGCATCACGAGATAACGAGGCGTCTCCGGCACGAACATCAAGAACGAGAGGAACAATACCGCCGGAATAATCTCGGAAGCGAACATCCAACGCCAGCCGATCGTATTCAGCCAAGCGGCATCTCCTTGAAGGGCGATCGTATAATTCACGAAATATACCACCAGCATACCAAAGATAATGGCAAACTGGTTCCATGCCACCAGATTCCCCCGGCGATCGGCCGGAGCCACCTCGGCGATATACATCGGCGATACCATGGAGGCCAGCCCCACGCCGATACCTCCCAGAATACGATAAGCCACGAACGCATACATAAACGTATGATCACCACTTCCGGGCATGCCGATAAACAGCTCCGGCCAAGCCGAGCCGATAGCAGAAAGCAAGAAAAGGATAGCGGCCAGTATCAACGTAGGCTTCCTGCCGTAACGCTGGCTGATCCACCCGGCGAACGAGGCGCCGAGGATACATCCGATCAACGCACTACTCACCACGAACCCCTCCAAGGCGTTGGCTTGATCCAACGGAAGCCCTTGCGGCTCGATGAAGAACTTACGCAAAGACTCCACCGTACCGGAGATCACCGCCGTGTCATACCCAAACAGCAGACCTCCCAAGGTAGCGACCAAGGTAAGAGCGAAAATATAAGTGTTGTTATTTTTCATGGAATAGATTTATTAATTAAAAACTGAGAATTGAGAGCTGAAAACTAGGGCTTACGCACGATAATTTTCAATTCCCAATTCTCGATTTTCAATTATTTAAATATGCAGATTTACAATCATCTCGTATAATTCCTGCTTACCGCTGATCTGTTTCGGCTCGCCGTCACGCAAAGCGATCGTACGAAGATCTTCCAGCGTAAGCTTGCCATCCTCGAATGCCTTGCCCTCACCGGCATCGAAACTAGCGTAACGCTCGGCACGCATCTTGCGGTAATCTGAGTGCTCAAGGATATCGGCGGCGATCATCAAGGCACGGGCGAAAGCGTCCATACCACCGATATGAGCGATGAAGATATCCTCCAAGTCCGTAGAATTACGGCGGGTCTTGGCGTCGAAGTTCGTACCTCCGGTAGTCAAGCCACCTCCCTCAAGGATAACCAGCCAAGCCTGTGCCAGCTCATAGATATCCATCGGGAATTGATCCGTATCCCAACCATTCTGGTAATCGCCACGGTTCGCGTCGATACTGCACAACATGCCGGCGTCGGCGGCGGCTTGCAACTCATGCTCGAATGTATGTCCGGCCAAGGTAGCGTGGTTCACCTCGATATTCAAGGCGAAATCCTTGTCCAATCCATAATGGCGAAGGAAGCCGATCACGGTCTCCGAATCCACGTCATATTGATGTTTCGTCGGTTCCATCGGTTTCGGCTCGATCAGGAACGTACCCTTGAAACCGTTCTTGCGGCCATAATCACGGGCCATCGTCAACATCATGGCTAAATGATCCTTCTCACGTTTCATGTTCGTGTTCAATAGGCTCATATACCCCTCACGGCCGCCCCAGAACACGTAGTTCTCGCCCCCTAAGGCGATACAAGCGTCAATAGCGTTCTTGATCTGCGTGCCGGCGCATGCCACGGTCGGGAAATAAGGGTTCGTAGCGGCACCGTTCATATAACGCTTATTGCTGAAGACGTTCGCGGTAGACCATAGAAGCTTCTTTCCGGTAGCGGCTTGATGCTCCTTGGCATGTTCCACCATCGTCTGCAAACGTTTCTCGAACTCACCCAGCGTAGGAGCCTCGTCCACCACGTCCACGTCGTGGAAGCAATAGTAAGGAATATTACATTTGGTCATAAACTCGAAAGCGGCGTCCATCTTGTACTTCGCACGGGTGATAGCGTCCGTGCTGTCATTCCAAGGGAATGATTTTGTTCCACCACCAAACTGATCACCTCCCTCAGCACATAAGGTATGCCAATAAGCCATAGCGAAGCGTAAATGATCCTTTAGTGTCTTACCCATTACTACCTTATCCGCGTCATAATAATGAAATGCCAACGGATTTTTTGACTCACGTCCCTCAAACTGAATCTGTCCGATTCCCGGGAAAAATTCTTTCTCTCCTTTAAAGTAACTCATAATAATATGTATTAAAAATGTAAATAATTCAGCCGTTAAATAGATTGTTCCAATCGTTCCTTCCAAATCTCGAACGCCCCGCAATAAGCATTCGCCTTGAAACCGTCCGGCTCGATCACGTTGATCTTCTTCAAGGAAGCGAACGCTTCTTCCGCGTTCTTGTAGATACCGGCACCCATACCGGCACCCTTGGCCGCCCCTACCGCACCGTTCGTATCATACAGTTCGATCACCGTACCCGTCACGCCCGCCAAAGCATCCCGGAAGATCGGGCTTAAGAACAAGTTCGCGTTCCCCGCACGGATTACCTGAATATCGATCCCCATCTCATTCATAATATCCATACCGTATTTAAAGGCGAACACGATACCTTCTTGCGCCGCCCTAGCCATATGCGCCTTGGTATGTATGTTGAAGTTCAATCCATGAACCGAGCAATCGATCTGCTTATTCTGCAACATACGCTCCGCCCCGTTTCCGAACGGCAAGATCGAAAGACCATCGCAGCCGATGGGAACCGTAGCCGCCAAATCATTCAACTCATTATAGTTGATGCCTTCCAGCGCTATATTCCGTTTGATCCAAGAATTAAGGATACCGACCCCGTTGATGCACAACAAGACACCCAAGCGGGTCTGCTCCATCGTATGATTCACGTGGGCGAACGTATTCACACGGGAAAGCGTATCGTAATTCACCTTGCCGTTCACGCCATACACCACTCCGGATGTCCCGCCGGTAGCCGCTATCTCGCCCGGATTCAATACATTCAATGATAAAGCGTTATTCGGCCGGCTCGTACTCCTTGATCCAAGCCAGCTTGGAAGCGGTAAAATTACCCGGCGAGTTCAATAGGTGGGAAAGGCATCGCTTCTCGCCTATATTCTTAAACGCACGCTCGCCATAAGGAACGGCACGGCTATCGCACCAGATAATAGATGGACGAAGCACCTCCATCTTCTTGTCCACCACCACCAAGCCATGCATCTGGTACGAGATACCGATCGCCTTGATATCCTCGCCTTTCACCTTCGCCTTGCTCATGGCACCTTTCATAGCGATCTTCACGTACGACCACCAATCCTCCGGATTTTGCTCCGCCCACCCCGGGCGCAACGCCTTGATCGGGGCCTCTTCTTTGGGATAAAAATCCGCACCTATTGTTAACCCGGTCTCCTCATCGACAATAGAGACCTTGATGGAAGAACTTCCAATGTCACATCCTAACAGACACATAATCGTATGGTTTTATATCTTATTAAACTTCGAACGTTGTTGATTATATTTCACCTTATCAAACCGATAATACCGTGCGGCACGATGGGCGACCCCGTCTTGCATATCCTCCGTGGGCACCACGTAATCCAAGGAATTCATCTTCTTATGAAAATTGCGCACGTCCATCTCACGGTTATAGATCACCTCGTACGTGCGCCTAAGCTGGAACGCCGTGAACTTCATCGGCATATAGTCGAAAATGATAGCGGGCTCCTTCTCCACCCAATTACGGATCTCCTGTATGGCAGCCTCAATAATCTCTTTATGATCGAATGGCAAGCGAGGAAGATCGTCGATAGGACACCAACGGATCGAGTCGGATTTATCGGCCGGACACGTCTTCCTGCTGTTCTTGCACAAGGCGAGATAAGCGACCGTGATCAACCGTCCGATCTTCACCTTGGAAGTCGCCTCCAGCCACATCACGTCCAACCGGTTCGAGGTACGGGCGGGGGAACCGAAACAACGGAATTGTTTCAATTGGACACGCTTCAAGCCGGTCGAATCATTCAGTATCCGATAGGCGGCGTCATCTAAATCCTCGTTCTCATAGATCAGGCTGCCGGGTAATTTATAGCCGATCAACTCGCCTTCCTCACTTTTCCGCTCCGCCAACAGCACGGTGAGCTTGTCATCATTGATGCCGAGAAGAACGCAGTCTACGGAAACATAGGGGGAAAGCATCTCTCTATTCTCGTTTTGTGTATCCATGATATCAGTAATTAGATTTGCGCAAATATAAGTATTTTTCTAAACAAAGCAATTACAAAAGGTCTTTTTTGCATCTCCTAATTGATTATTTTTCTGATATTTCAGTATCGTACATCATACAATATGCTATACAACACATAATGTAAGTAAAACAATTAGTATGAGAACAAATAATGAAGGCGCTTTCACGTACCTCTAACTTTTATTTTCTACATTTGTTATATTTATAAAACATCGGACATGAATCTAAAAAACATATACTTCTCTTGGCTGATTTATTGGGGTAAAATGAAGGGATTATTGAACGGGATAGCGGAAGCGATTATCCTACTCGCCTCCTTAGCCTCTTTCTTCGTATTGATCTACCAATTCGGCTTTGTACAGACACCCGATTCCGTCCATATCCTAGAGCGCTCCCGCCCATTCATCCTGCTAGCTTTTTTCACGGGCATAACACTCCGGTACGTGGTGAGGTTCCAAGAAATCATACAGGAGAAAATGTTGTATCTCGATATCAGCATCTATTTCCTTTTATTCGCCGTATTATCCAGCAAGATATTTTTCAAGGATGCCATAGCGTACTCTTTGCCTTATTTGTCTTTCCTTACGAAACCTCTCTTCGTATATGTCTTATTATTGCTGCTTAGCACGATTCACTTATCCCGGCAGACGTTCACGCTGATGCAGACACGGATCAAGCCCTCGTTGCTTTTCTTGCTCAGTTTCGTGTTCGTGATATTGGTCGGGGCCGGGTTGCTATCGTTGCCGAACGCCACTACGCACCGGATTCCGTTTATCGACGCTTTGTTTATCTCCACGACCTCGGTATGCGTAACCGGACTAACCACCGTCGACGTAGCCACCAGTTTCACGCATATCGGACATATTATCATCCTGATTTTGATACAGATCGGCGGTATCGGGGTCATGACATTTACCTCTTTCTTCGCCCTCTCCTTTATGGGGAAATCCTCTTTTACGAGCAAGATGATGCTGAAAGATATGCTGAACGAGGATCGGACGGGAGGATTGTTCCGGGTCATCTTAAATATTCTTTTCGTGACCTTGTTTATCGAGGGGATCGGTGCCTATTTTATTTATATGGACGTGCGAGGAAGCCTGCCGGGAGGCACGCAGCAGGAATTATTCTACGCAATGTTTCATGCCGTGTCCGCTTTTTGTAACGCAGGGATCTCTACCTTGAGCGGCAATATGTACGATCCGTTAGTGGCGGATAAGTACAACCTCCATTTCTGGATAGCCATGCTGATTATATTCGGAGGCTTGGGCTTCCCGATCGTCTTCAATTACCTGAAACTCTTGCATCACTTGCTGATGAATGGTATCAAGATATTGATCGGTAAGCAAAAGCATTATATCCATACGCCCCGTATTATTAATGTACATACGTACATTGTTGTTATATCTACCTTGATCCTGTTAATTACCGGAACGGCTTTCTACCTCTTTTTCGAGTATGACAATACCTTGGGCGACCTTCCCCTGCGGGGGAAACTGGCAAATGCGTTCCTAGGCGCCGTCACGCCTAGAACGGCAGGATTCAACGTTGCGGATATGGCTACATTGGCCCCTCCGACCTTAATGCTGACGTTGATTCTTATGGTAATCGGAGCCGCCCCTATGTCCACCGGCGGCGGATTGAAAGTGACCACCGTTTTCGTAGCTTTGGTTACGACCCTGAACGCCGCACGCGAGAAAGATAAAGTGGAAGTGAGAAAACGGGAGATCGCCCCATTCGCCATCCGCCGGGCATTCGCTATCATCATGATGTATTTCATGTGGGTGGCGATCGCTACGTGGGTATTATCCTATACGGAAAAAGGGGCGCCGCTGTTCTCCCTATTGTTCGAGGTTGTTTCCGCCTTGAGTACCGTAGGCTTGAGCATCGATTATACCCCTCACCTCACCCCTATCGGGAAAATCATCATTATCAGCACGATGCTGGTCGGGCGTATCGGGGTATTGGCCTTCCTCGTAAGTTTCTGCAAGGAATACACGAAAAAGGACTATACATATCCACAAGAAAATATATTAATGTAAAAATAAGATAGCATGAAATATTTAGTAATCGGATTAGGGAATTTAGGACGTGCGATAGCGAAAGACTTGACACGTGTCGGCAATGAGGTGATCGGCGTAGACATGGATCTGCATCGTGTCGATATGCTGAAGAACGACATAGCGGGGGCGGTCGCCTTGGACTCTACGGACAAAGAGGCATTGAGCACCCTGCCATTGAGTGAAATGGATGCCATTATCGTAACATTCGGTAAGGATTTCGGGACTTCCGTTCAGACCGTCGCTTTATTGAAAAGTCTGGATGCGGGCAAACTGATCGTGCGGGCGATCTCCTCGATCCATGAGACGGTGATCCGTGCGATCGGGGTAAGCGAGATTATTACCCCGGAAAAGGATTTCTCTACGATGTACACCTCCCAAGCGTCTTTAGGCGGCCTGTTCCGGCATTGGTATAAAGTAACCGACACTGAACATCTCTATAAGATCAAGACACCGGCCACTCTTGTCGGGCAAACCATCAAGAACATCGATTTCGAGGAGAATTTCGGCATCCATCTGGTAGCGATCGAACGTCCTTACGAGAAAAAGAACCTGATCGGGCTCACACAGACAGAATACAAGGTTATCAGCCGTATCACCGAGGAATTGATGATCGAGGCGGATGATCTGCTGATCTTATTCGGGAAGATGGAGCTATTGAATAAAATAGCCAACATCTAAAACAAAACATAGGCAGACGATCACGATATAATCAGCGTCGTCTGCCTACGGCAAATATCAACGAAGCGATCAAGCCCCCGCTATCTCTATCGTATAGGAGGCATCGAAGAGCTCTCCCGGTTCCAAATGCCATACCCAATCCCGGTCTTTATACTCACCCGTATAATCCACCCGGTCGCAACGTCCATACCAAGGTTCGATACAGACAAACGGAGCGTTTCTCGTAGGCGGAGACCATAAACCGACCACCGGAGCCGTAAAGGTGAGCGAAAGGTACGGGCGTTTCTCCACATCCAATAAGTCCACCCGCTTAATCTGGCTGTCCTCCAAGATAAACGTATCGATATCGAACGTATGGATATTCAACGGCAGCAAGCCGTCCGCATCCAAAGGTACCGGACGAACCACATCCCCTACGCACCCTTTCTCCACCAGCGCACGGTATACGAGATCTTTTTTCACATCGAAAGCGAAATACCCTCGATCCGGTTGATCCACCTCATAATTCGGGTACAGGAAAGCCGGATGAGCGCCGATCTGGAAATGCATCGTCTTATCTCCCGTATTCTTCACACGCCAAAGCACCTCCACCTTATTGCCCTCCAAACGATACCCGATCTCCAGAAGGAAAGGGAACGGATAGGCTCTCAGCGTGTCCGGGGTACTTTCCAGCGCGAAACGCAACTCGTTCTCCGCCTCATCAATCAACGTAAAATCCATATCCCGCGCAAAGCCGTGCTGCGACAGCGGATACACGGTTCCCTCGTTCCGATACTCGGCCTTCCATACGCTCCCGACGATCGGGAACAATACCGGGGAATGACGTTTCCAGAAAGCGGGGTCCGCTTGCCAGAGATACTCCTTTCCCGTAGCGTTCGCTACGATACTACTCAACTCCGCTCCATGTTCGGAGACACGGATCGTTAGTTCTTGATTTGATACTGTCTTCATTCCTTATGATAAGTTTAGTAATTGTTCGGCGGGAAGTCCCTTGCTTTTCAAGAAACCGTTCAAAGTCCCGAATAATAAGGGCTGTCGCCGGAAATCTTCCAGATAAACCCGTTTCAGGCAGTCTACCGGCATCGATATCGGAACGTATGGGATCAAGTTTCCATGCTCATAACGATAGAGCACCTCATCCGTAGCTTGCAGCGAGGCCAACCGCCATTCCTTATCCCCCACCGAGGAAGGCTGTTTCACCTCCAGACAGGCGTTACACAGCATCGAGAAAAAGCGGGAATCAGGCGTAAAGCCCGTGTGCTCCTCATCAAAAAAGAAGGTATCGTATTCCTTTTCCAATTGTGCCGTAAAATGGTTCAAGATAGGCTCCTTCTCATACTTGCAGGACAACAGGGAATAATTCTCGAACAGGCAAAGCTCGCCCAACGACTGATAGTCCAGCTCAAGGACCAGAGAAGGCTCGGCAGACTGGGCCGGCTCACCGGGTTCCTCATACAAAGGGATCACGTACATGCCTATCTCCGGCCCCACCAGCATCCGGCTGTCCTGTCTGAAAAAGGGCATCGCCTTCTTGCTCTTTTCCACAGGTATCCCTTTGCGTTCCTCATACAAGCCGATAGACTCCCTAAGCAAGGAAAGCCCATACTCGATCTCCTCCTGCGGCACGATATGCATCAACCCCTTCGCCGGAAGCGTGAAAAAGGAATCAGGCCCCGAGGTATTCCGAAAGCTTTCGACAAAAGCGTTCAATGATACTCTACAATATAAAACCATACAATCTGTTTTTTGCCTCGCAAGGTAGAAAAATATTATCAGAACCGATATGCCTTCCGACAAGAATTTATCTTATTACGCAAGATCACTGCAACCCGGGTTGCAGTAAAAAGCAGTTCTACTTTGTAAAAGGAGTTGACTCGCATATCAAAATAATCATTATCTTTGTTCGGAATAACAAGCGAATAAAAAAGACCGTACCGTAAATCAAATATAAACCAATATAGTATACAATTATGAAACGTCGTGATTTTTTAAAGACCAGTGTCATCGCTAGTGCGGCTCTATCCTTAAATTTTGAAGGTCTGCAAGCGGCCCTTTCCACGAACACCGTAGCCGTAGAGAAGGCTCCCGATATGGTAGCAGTTATGGGTGGAGAGCCGGAGGTGATGCTAGATAAAGCCTTGGAAGCCCTTGGCGGTATCGGAAACTTCGTGAAGAAAGGACAAAAGATCGTGATCAAGCCGAATATCGGCTGGGACCGCTCTCCTGAATTGGCAGGTAATACGAACCCCAAATTAGTGAAAGCCTTGGTCAAAAAATGCTTGGAGGCCGGCGCCTCTAAAGTGACCGTATTCGACCACACCTGCGATAACTGGCAGAAATGCTACGAGACAAGCGGGATCGCCGAGGCCGTAAAAGAGGCCGGAGGTATCATCATGCCTGCCAACGATGAGAAATATTTTAAGGAAGTATCCATTCCGGGTGGCGTGAACCTGAAAAGCGCCAAGATCCATGAGGCCCTGATCGAGGCGGACGCATGGATCAACGTCCCCGTATTGAAGAACCATGGTGGGGCGAAGATGACTTGCGCCATGAAGAACTATATGGGAATCGTATGGGATCGCCGTTTCTTCCATCAAAATGATTTGCAACAATGCATCGCCGATATTTGCACTTGGCAAAAGAAACCGGTATTGAACATCGTGGACGCTTATCGTATCATGCACCAAAACGGCCCACAAGGAAAGAGCGCTGCCGATGTGGCTACCTTGAAATCCTTGATCGCTTCCCCGAATATCGTCGCTATCGACACCGCTGCCCTTCGCCTGTTCAACCAAGTGAAGAAGCTGGATATGGCCGCCGTAGGTCATATCGGTAAAGGCGAGGCTTTAAAGCTAGGTACGACGAATCTGGATAATGTCACGATCAAACGTATTAAGATATAATCGAGGATGAAGAAGCCTAATTACTTAAAAGGATTGCGGGTCGTACTCGCGATCCTCATTTTCGTACCCATACTTTTATTCTTCGTTGATTTCGCCGATGTATTGCCGGACAACCTGCACACGTTGTTGCATCTCCAGATCATACCCGCTATTTTAGGGGGGATGGCGGGGTTGGTAGTCTTCCAATTCGTATTGGCTTTATTGTTCGGCCGGATCTATTGCTCGGTTATTTGCCCGGCGGGCGTATTGCAAGATATTATCAACCGGGTTTTCTGTATCGGGAAGAAGAAAAAGAAAGGAGTACGCAGGTTCAGCTATCATAAGCCCATGAATATCTTACGGTACTCAATTCTCGGGCTTACATTCGTATTGGCTGTTTTCGGGATGATCGAATTATGTACGTTGCTAGATCCGTACAGTAACTTCGGCCGTATAGCGAACAACCTGTTCCGTCCGGTCGTCATGTGGGTCAATAACCTGCTGGCCGACGGATTGGCACGGATGGATAACTATACGCTTTATCACGTCACGATTAGCAACGTGACGGTATTCGGCGTGATATCCGCTTTGGTCGCGTTGCTCGTATTCATCCTCATGGTCGTATTCCGGGGAAGGTTGTTCTGCAATACGCTTTGCCCGGTAGGAACGCTGTTGAGCCTGATCTCCCGGTATTCGTTTTTCCGGATCTCCTTTGACAAAGAAGCTTGTACGCATTGTGGTAATTGCGAGCATACTTGTAAGGCGGAGGCGATCGACAGCAAGAACCTCACCGTAGATACCTCCCGTTGCGTAGATTGCTTCAACTGCGTGTCCTCGTGCGCTAAAGGAGGATTGCAATACCGTTTCAAGCCTTCCTTCAAGAAAGAAGCCGAAACAGCTCGCGCACAAACGGACGTGATCCAACAGGCTACCGCTCCGAACAGCCGCCGTACATTTCTCTCGGCAGGGGCTACCGTCGCGGTCTCCCTCCCGATCGTATCCACCATTGCCCAAGGAATGGAAAAAGGGCATGGCAAAGGGCAGCACGGGCAAGGTAAGCACGGCAATAAATGGCCCCCTATCGTACCGCCGGGAGCGATCAGCTTAGAACGTTTCAAGGATGTATGTACCGGATGCCAGATTTGCGTGACTCAATGCCCGAGTCATGTACTACGTCCCACGGGATTGGAGTATGGCATTGATTATATGTTGAAACCCCGTATCGCTTACATCGACAGTTATTGCAATTACGAATGCACGGTCTGCTCGGAGGTTTGCCCCACGCACGCTATAAAGCCGCTTACCAAGGAAGAGAAAGCGACTACACAAGTGGGCATCGCCACCTTCTTCATCAACCGTTGTATCGTAAAGACGGAGGGGACGGATTGCGGGGCTTGTTCGGAGCACTGCCCTACCCAAGCCGTGCATATGGTTCCTTACGAGGGCACGCTGACCATCCCGCAAGTAAACCCCGATCTTTGCATCGGTTGTGGCGGCTGCGAATCGATCTGTCCCGTACGCCCGATGAGAGCGATCATCATCAAGGCGAACGAAGTACACAAGTTCGTGGAGAAGCCTAAAGAGGAAGAGGTGAAAAAGGTAGAAATAGATGACTTCGGATTCTAAGAGAAAAATGCTACCTTTGTCACAAATTTTTGATACATGACATTTGAATTACAGTATAACGATACGAAATCGAACGCTAGGGCGGGCTTGATTACCACCGATCACGGGGTAATCGAGACGCCTATTTTTATGCCCGTGGGTACGCAAGGTACGGTAAAGGGTGTACATATGACCGAGCTAAAGGAAGATACCAAGGCACAAATCATTTTGGGGAATACGTACCATCTGTATCTTCGTCCCGGTATCCAGATCTTGGAGCAGGCCGGAGGCTTGCATAAGTTTAATACATGGGATCGCCCGATATTGACCGATAGCGGGGGGTTTCAGGTATTCTCTCTTTCCGACAATCGTAAGCTGCATGAAGAGGGAGCCGAGTTCCGCTCGCATCTCGACGGCTCCAAGCATATGTTCACGCCGGAGAAGGTGATGGATATCGAACGCTCTATCGGTGCGGATATCATCATGGCCTTCGATGAGTGTTGCCCGGGAGATGCCGACTACAATTACGCCAAGCAATCACTGGGCCTGACCGAGCGTTGGCTGGATCGTTGTTTCGCCCGCTTCAACAGCACGGAGCCGAAATACGGCTACCGGCAAAGTCTCTTCCCGATCGTACAGGGATGCGTCTATACGGACTTGCGGCAGAGGGCGGCGGAGAACGTGGCCCGAAAAGGCGCCGATGGAAACGCTATCGGGGGACTGGCCGTTGGCGAGCCTACCGATAAGATGTATGAGATGATCGAGGTCGTAAACGATATCTTACCGAAAGATAAACCTCGTTACTTGATGGGCGTAGGTACCCCGATCAATTTACTGGAAGGGATCGAACGAGGCATCGATATGTTCGACTGTATCATGCCTGGTGAAAGAAGCGAGGGCACATATCATCGCTGGCGATTTTACTACATGGAAAAGTGGTATGGTCCGTCAATTAGCGAACCGGTTATAAAAAACGAGACAGATGAAATTTAAACTAAAACGGATCGATTGGTATATCATCAAGCAGTTTCTGGGCACGTACGTGTTCGCTATCGCCTTGATTATCTCTATCTCCGTCGTTTTCGATATAAACGAGAAGATCGATAAGTTCTTGAATCCGGATGTCCCCTTAAAAGCGATCATCGTGGATTATTACTTGAACTTTATCCCCTATTTCGCCAATTTGTTCAGTCCGTTGTTCACATTTATCGCCGTGATCTTTTTCACGTCGAAGCTAGCGGATCGTTCGGAGATCATAGCGATGCTTGCCAGCGGTATGAGTTTCCGTAGGTTAATGCTTCCTTATGCGGTCTCGGCTACGATTATCGCTATCGTGACGTTTATCCTGAACGCTTACATCATTCCCCCGGCGAATGAGACTCGTATCGATTTCCAGAACAAATATATCCGTAACAAGAAGGTGGATTACGTGAAGAACGCCCAATTGGAGATCGAGCCGGGTGTTATCGCTTATTTCGATAGCTATGACGCTCGCTCGAACATGGGATACCGTTTCTCTCTGGAGCATTTCGAGGATAAAAAATTGATCTCCCGTCTGACCGCCAAGTCGATCAAATACGACTCGCTTTATCAATGGACCGTTATCGATTATATGATCCGTGATTTTGATGGCATGCGGGAACATATCACCGAAGGCTCCCGTAAGGATACGACCTTGACCATCGTGCCCTCGGACTTCCTGATTTCCGTAAATGATTGCGAGACGATGACAACGCCCGAGCTGAATACGTATATCAACCGGCAGAAAAAAAGAGGTATCGGGAATATACAGACCTTCCAGATCGAGTATCATAAGCGCTTCGCCACGATCATGGCGGCGTTTATCTTGACTTCTATCGGAGCGTCGTTGTCTTCCCGGAAAATAAAGGGAGGTATGGGTATGAATATTGGTATCGGATTGGCGTTGAGTTTTTCTTACATCCTGTTTATGACGGTCACTTCCACCTTCGCTATTAATGGTTATGTGAGTCCTGCCGTAGCAGCTTGGATACCGAATATAGTTTATACATTTATAGCGATATTCTTATATCAGAAAGCACCAAGGTAATTGATTAACTCCTATATTGGTATAACTCTGCCAAATTTCATCCAGTTGTAGAGACGGGGTGTACTCCGTCTCTACAACCTAGGATTTTCAATTATTTCGTGAAATTAAGTCCAAACTCTAACGTTTTTGCGTTCGGAAGTAGTTGCAATACCATATCTACCATTTGCTGAGAATTCTCCGGAACCATCGGTTTCAAGATAGGAGCTATCATGGTCAAAACCGGTACGATTAAATCCTTATCCGCATAAAAAGTAGCCTCACTTCCATCCACCTTCATGTTAAGAGGTAGACCATAATAACCTCCTAAATCAACCAAAAGCTTCATGATCTCGTCAATAGAGATACCAGCGGCCTCCAATTTGTCACCAGCAGCCTGTTGTAATAAAGTAGTCAAGACTGTCACATAATTTTTATCCACAGTCACCATAAATTTCCCGTCTACCACACAATATTGGATACTTGCCATTTTTGTGATCTCACCGATTCCTTTATCCTCAGAAGCCCCTATAGGTCTCCAAGAAACATCGAAGATTCCATCTTCCGGTAAGTTAACATTTACAGCGCTTACTTTGCCCCAAATCAAGTTACCGATAGCAGGTTTTATCATAGGCACGAGATTATCGATAGTAGAATTCCCGGTAACTATATTCGCATAAATAGCTCCCGCACCCGCTTTCAAGCTCCAATTACCTATGATAGAAGAAGTTAATTTACGAGTATAAACAACAGAAGCTACGCCCCCTTTCACCGTACCATTTACTGATACCACGCAATCGCCAACCGTACTCTCGCCGGTAAACGTATAAGTGCCGTCCGCTTCCTTCAATGCGGCATCGATAACGACCGACTTATTTTCGGGGATGATATTGTTCAAGGTTACGGATACCTTCTCCGCAGAAGAAGCGGCAATCACGACCGATTTACCGTCAACAGGGATTGTCACTTCTCCCATTACCAGATTTACGCTCTTACCCTCGTACGTTTTCGACAGATCTTGCCAGTTACCGGAAGAACTTGAATCGTCATCATCACCACATGCCGTAAAAAAACCCATCGTGCAAATCACGGCAAATACATACAACAAACTCTTTCTCATGACTCTTGTTTTAAATTTAACATAAATAGCTATTAATATTATCACAAATATATCCATTCCAACTTCCACTAACAACAATAATTTAATATCAGATGTTCGATTCCTGTGTTTAGATCAAAAATTCACTACTTTTGTCGTACCAAATACTTAAAAACAATCTATCATGAAGAAAGTGTTTATCTCAATGACCTGCGTATTAATCGCTCTATCCGGTTGCACGAATGGAGGAAGCAATAAAGAATCCATGGAAGTCGTACTGAATATCAAACGGAAAGTAAAACCCGAATGTGTCTCCGCCTTAAAGGAATCATTCTTGAAATGCAAGGAAAGCACGTTGCTAGAACCGGGATGTATCGACTACGGCATGTACCAATCCCTCACCGATAGCACCGAATTCTTTATCGCCGAGACTTGGAAAAACGACGGGGAATTACAAAAGCACGGCGAAACCGCCCATCTTAAACAACATCTGAATGAGATCAAAGATATGGGAGACCCTTCCTATAAAGGTAGTTTCCGGAAGATTTATGTCTGCCCGAGCGTAAACGATTAATCGTTAAGAATTGAAGATTAAAAATCAAGCTTCACATAAGCGTTTATTTTCAATCTTCAATTCCCTATATTAATTACAAAAGATCTGACGCTAACTCAGATAACTCGCTTCGCTCGCCTTTTATCAAGTTGATATGGGCGAACAAGTCCTGTCCTTTCATCTTGTCGATCATATAGGCCAAGCCATTACTTTGGGCGTCTAGATACGGGGAGTCAATCTGTTGGATATCTCCCGTGAAGACCATCTTCGTTCCCTCTCCCGCACGGGTGATAATCGTCTTGATCTCATGCGGCGTGAGGTTCTGGGCCTCATCGATGATACAATAAGTCTCGGACAGGCTACGCCCCCGGATAAAAGCCAACGCCTCGATCACCAACTGGTTGTTCTTCTGCATATCGTCGATCTTACGGACATCGGGATTACCCGGGGCAAACTGAGTCTTGATCACGTTCAGGTTATCGAATAGAGGTTGCATATAAGGAGCGACCTTTTGCTTCTCGTCACCCGGAAGGAAACCGAGATCCTTATTCGCCAAAGCGACGATCGGACGGGCCAAAAGTATCTGTTTATACGTGCCGGCTTGTTTCAAGGCAGAGGCCAACGCCAACAACGTCTTTCCGGTACCGGCCTTTCCGGTCAGCCCCACTAGCTTGATATTCGGATCGTTCAACACCTCGAAAGCGAAACTCTGCTCGGCATTACGGGGCTGGATACCAAAGTTCGTGCCTTTATCCACCTTCTTGATCTTATCCGTAAACGGATTGTAGCGAGCCAATACACTATTACGTACGCTTTTCAAGATAAAGCATTCGTTCGGGTCGAGCTTAGACTTGATATCCAACGAATCTGCGTCTACGCCTTCCGGAGAGCTGTATATCTTATCGATCAAATCGGGGTCTATATTCTCATAGGTCTCTTGCGCACGCTCGAAAATATCTACATTCACGACCTTATCCGTAATATAATCCTCTACGGGAATACCTAAAGAACGAGCTTTCATACGAAGATTCACGTCCTTACTGACCAAGGTTGTCTTGATCTTCGGATTCTTCTCGGCAATCGTCAACGTACAAGACAAGATACGATGATCCGGTGTTTTCTCCGGAAAAGAAAGAGCTATTTTCTCTTGGTATTTATCACCGGTCACGATATAGAGGGTTCCCTTGCCCGGTCCTAGTGAGGCGCCTTTCAAGAACAGGTCATTGCTGGTCAATAAGTCTAGTTCCCGAACAAACTCACGGGCATTATAATTGATCTGCTCACTCCCCTTCTTGAACTTGTCCAACTCTTCTAATACCACGA
>PPYF01386802.1_pt1 | contig 17543 bp, 17 predicted proteins | sample 1559871 | NCBI WGS metagenome assembly PPYF01 (sample SAMN08240021, study PRJNA423297) | Human gut metagenome, whole genome shotgun sequencing project.
AGTGCGTGAAGCCCCTTTTTGCAAAAGGACGGACACGGACAGACTTGGCATTACAGGGGGCGGGATAAATCCTGCCCTCTGTAGTCCCAAGACAGTCCATCGGAAAGTCCGTCCCGGCTGGCCGCCTCACTCTTTTATTCATAAATCTTTCCTTTTCTAACGGATTCCCATTAAACCCAAGTCCGCTGCCGTGCGACCTACGGAACAGAATTTTCCGCAAAGGTAACCGGCGGCTCCAATCCTGCCAATGCCGGCATACTGCCGCAAATGACACGTAAAAATCTTCCTCTCCGCTGTCGAGCGTATTTTTCCGGATCAGCCTTGTCCGATTGTTCCCCGCCACCTTCTGAAAGCAGAAAAATCTTCCCGGCGGTCGCAAACAGACCGAACAAAGGGAAATAGTAATCTTGATTCATGAGTATTACAAAAACAATAATAAGTATGGAAATATTAAAAATAGTAATTCCCAAGTGGAATATAGCGGAAATTACTGGCTATGACCCGATGACAACCTTTTGGCAGGACTTCTCTATGGCAGACAAGTTCGGGAATGAAGCCATAGCTGACACATACAGAAAGGTTAAGGCAGAATGGAAAGATAACTACAAGCATTGGACAGAGCTGTGCCTTGTACTTAATCACAAAATTTGGCAATGGCACGAGCGGGACAACCAGAAAGCCACGCTCTATGACCGCCGAATGGCCAGACGAGCTGCAGGAGTATTACTTTCAAATAACGGATTAAAGCAATCGGTAGGACGGTGTGAAGTCTCCCCACTATAAACTCAAAACTATGACCGCTCAAGAAAAGATACAAAAAGTAACGGAAATATCCCAAAGCAAAGGCTGGAGTATAAGTGTGGATGACAAAAATAAATCAAATATTCAGTTCGACTTCCAACGCTATACCAACTATGGGCAGGATTTTAATTTCAGTGCCGAAATGAAATGTGAGGACATTGATACCCTCATTGCTGACATGGAACAATATTTCGAGGGTTTTGACACGGATTACGAAGCCTATCTATGGATTGGAAATGATGGGCACGGTAAAAATGGCGCACCTTACCACATCAAGGACATTGTATCGGATATGGAGGAAGCGGAAAAACAAATACACGACTTGTTGGAAGCACTTGAGACAGAATTTATCTAATGCGCATGATGATGATTTATAAGACTAATTCCAAAATGAGCTTATTTTGCTGTTATACAACAAATACTAAATGTAGTATATACTAAGGTTAGTAAAGTAGGATATTAGGAAATATCCCATCAGAAATGATAGAATGCACTACATTTAGTCAATCAGTATTTTAGTATAGTAGTAGATGCTATAATACTAAAATATACAAAAGTAGTAAAATAGTATACACTAATAATAGTAAATACTAAAAATAGTATTATCTTTGTATCAGATATAAAGACACGAAATTATGACAAAAATAATCGCAGTTTTGAACCACAAGGGCGGTGTCGGAAAGACAACTACCACCATCAATCTTGCTGCCGCATTGCAGCAGAAGAAAAAGCGTGTACTGCTCATCGACATGGACGGTCAGGCAAACCTCACGGAATCCTGCGGTCTCTCCATCGAAGAGGAACGGACGGTGTACGGAGCGATGAAAGGCGAATATACCTTACCGGTATTCGAGTTGGAAAACGGTCTTTCCGTTGTACCGTCCTGCCTCGATTTGTCGGCGACAGAATCCGAGCTTATCAACGAGCCGGGGCGGGAATTAATACTAAAAGGGCTGATTGCAAAATTGCTTGAAACCCGTAAATTCGACTATATCCTGATTGACTGTCCGCCCTCGCTGGGTTTGCTGACACTGAACGCCCTCACATCGGCGGATTTCCTGATTATCCCGGTACAGGCGCAGTTCCTCGCCATGCGCGGAATGGCAAAGATTACAAATGTGGTCGGGATTGTCAAGGAACGTTTGAACCCAAACCTAAATATCGGCGGCATTGTCATCACCCAGTTTGACAAGCGCAAGACGCTCAACAAAAGTGTGGCGGAACTAATCAGCGAATCGTTCTGCGACAAGGTATTCAAGACCGTCATCCGGGACAATGTATCATTGGCCGAAGCTCCGATAAAAGGCATGAATATCTTTGAGTATAACAAGAACAGCAACGGGGCAAAGGACTACATGGAGTTAGCAAAAGAAGTGTTGAAATTAAAATAAAAACGATATGGGCAAAAGCGATTCATTGAAAAACGGCATGAGAAGCGGACTGGACGGCTTGCTGTCATCCACCGGGAAGTCCACGCAAAAGAAAGAACCTGCACCGGTCAAAACGGAAAAAGAGCCTGCTGTACATTGCAACTTTGTCATAAACAAAAGTATTCATACCCGGATGAAGTACCTCGCCATCGAAAAGAATATGTCTCTACGGGACATCGTGAACGAGGCGATGAAAGAGTATTTGGAAAAGCACGAGAAATAACCGGTACGGCGGTTGTAGTCCCCATCCGATATACCTTTTATAGCATACCGCTATCTTATGGGCACGTCCACAAGGTAGCGTTTTTCCTGTTTATACCCTCCTGGGTGTTCTCCTGTTCTATTACCTCTTATAACCGCATGGTTGTATTACTTTTTTATTTATTCCACTTGCCGCTTGTCCGGCCTCGTTCCTGCCATCGCCGGTTGGTTTTCCAGACGCAAATTTGGACTGCCGCGCTTGATTTCACCGCTTTGAAGTGCATTTCTCGTAAAATTCTTCCTTCCTGCGAAAGAGTAATTTTCCGGAAAAAGCGTTGAAAATAGCTTGTTCGTCAGTCCCTTGAAGCATCTGTAAATCCCAAGCGGTTCAGGCAGAGAAAAGAACCGAAAAAAGGGAAAATAAAAAAATCAAATATCAACCAATTAAATTTTATGATTATGGCAACAACAGCAGTTCAAGCAGTAGAGAAGAACATCACATCGGTAGCATTGGCAGACATTCAGCCGAGTAACTACAACCCACGTAAGAACTTTGACGAGACAAGCCTTGCGGAACTTGCCGAGAGCATCCGTCAGCAGGGAGTGCTTCAGCCTATCGGTGTGCGCCCTATTGCGGACAACCGTTTCGAGATTGTATTCGGAGAACGCAGATACCGTGCTTCCCTCATGGCTGAATTGGCGGAAATTCCGGCTATCGTCATGGAAATTTCAGACGAGACAGCCGAGGAAATGGCGATTACCGAGAACCTGCAGCGTAAGGATGTGACCCCGATTGAGGAAGCCAACGCCTACCAAAAGCTCATAGACAGCGGTCGCCACGATGTACAGTCCTTGACCGTGCAGTTCGGCAAGACGGAGGCATATATCCGTACACGACTTAAATTCGTTTCCTTGATACCCGAAATCGCTTTGCTGTTGGAGCAGGACGAAATCACAATCAGCGTGGCAAGTGAAATCTGCCGTTATGGGGAAGAGATACAGCGTGAGGTGTACGACCAACATCTGAAAGAGGGGGTGCAGTACAATAGTTGGCGAGGCATGAAAGCATACGAGGATGCAGAAAAGGATTACGGGCAGGAATTGAACGGTTACACCGAAAAATGCGAAGCAATCCGCACCCGAAGCGAAGCAGGAGAAATCTCCCTCTATCTCCGTATTGAGAGCAACGACATTACACTGTGCTATGTTGCAAATACCGCTACCACCGTAAACGGTACAGCAACCGAAATGCCGCTTTCACCTATCGAGAAGTTGGAAAAGCAGGACAAACGCAACAAGGAGATTGCCCTCGAAAAGACCGTTGAAGACACCAAAAAGCGGATTTTAGAGGTCGATATGTCAGAGCGCAAATTTGGACAGGACGAGGAGAAAATGGTGTATTTCTTCCTGCTCTCCTCACTCCGCAAAGAGCATTTCAATGAGGTGGGAATTGAAGATAAAGGTTCTTATTACTACCTTACGAGCGAGGACAAAATGCGCATCATCGAGAACCTTACCGCCAAGCAGAAAGCCGTTATCCGCAGGGATTATCTGATTGCCAATTTCAAGGACGCATTCGGTAACAACGCCACAGCCTCCCTGTTGCTTGGCTTCGCCCAAAAGCATATGCCCGAAGAACTTGCCAATATCCAAGACGGATATAATGAAGTGTACGAAAAGCGGCACCAACGCATTAAGGAAAAAAAAGCCGCTTTGCAGGAACAAGCCACGCAGGAAGCGGAACAACCCGATGAACCGCAACCCGAAGCGGAAGCACAGACCGAACCGCAAACGGAAGAAATAGCTGCCTGACAAATGTTGTTGTCATAACGAATAGGGGGGGGGAAATCCGCCCTCTATTCATTTTTGTATGCTCCGGACAAAGGACCCAAGTACCTCTTTTAACTTTCTGACGAACCCGTCACCACCCACCCTTCCTCCATTCATAGCTTTCGTTTCCTCTCTTTTTTACCATTTTCAACTTCCCTTTTATAGCGTTTCCCCAGCTTCATTCCCTGTCAGCCCCGGTTTGGTTTTATCAGATGCAAAGGTCGGCCGTCGCGCTTGATCCGGCGGCTTGAAATGTATTTCCTGCAAATTCTTCCTTCCCTCAGAAAGAGTAATTGGCAGGAAAAGCCTCCCGTATGAAGCTGTACCGACAACCGTTTACCGCATCTATAAAATCCCAAAGCGGTTCCGACAGAAAGGAATCGAACGGAGGGAATAAAAAACAAATCATTAAAATTCAAGATTATGGACAACATCAAGGAAAGCAAGGAGTACCAGCTCGCCAAAGACTGGGAAAGATCGTGAAATCCAACGAAGGTGAAGAACTACTTATCGGCTCTACCGCTCTGCTCGATGCACTTCATCCGGGCAGTTTCGAGGACGAGAGCGAAGGTTTTGCAAGTAAGGAAGCCGAACAAATATATGACGAGGTTTTCTTTTTCGCCGATGCGAAGACCCTCAAATTACCGGACGATGAACTCATCACGGAATTAAAAGAGGATAACCCCGAATGGTTCAACTAACATAAATCAATAATCATATTAAAAATCAAAGTTATGGATAAAGAGTATGTAATGCACATCGCACAGACCATCAAAGAACAATTTTATCGACCGGGCTATCGAAAGCGGTACAGACAAGGAGGAATACGATAAATTCTGCGACCGGCAACTTGCCGAACTTTTAAGCGGTACACGAGCTTAAATAAGCGAACTACCATATAAATAACACTGCCCCCATTTTCACGCGGGCAGTGTTATTTGTATGAGGTTGGATGCGTCCAAGCCGCAATATCCTATTATAAACTTACTTTTGAAATTCTTGTTCCACTTTTACCGTTACATACATCTGGTTACGGCTTGTGGGATTGTCCGGCTCCGTCATTTCCAATACCCCTGCACCAATCATCGGATTGATATAGACCTCCATAAGATTTTCCCTATCTTTCAATCCTAAATGTTGCAAAATATCAGATAGGGATTGCGGCTCAACACAGAACTCCAAGATTTGCTCTTTTCTCAAATCCTGCTTGCGAGGTTTTCTTGTCGGGTTTTCATCCCTAACTGCAAGGTCAGCACAACATAGTCCGGACGTGTTTCCTCGGCTACAGTAGGAAGCGGCCAACCCAAAGACTGCCAACCGCTCACAATCTTATCCACACCGCTACCGGCTTTCTCGGCACGCCCCAGACACATGAACATCTAAGTGAGTAGATTGGCAGCAAAGCGAGTGCAGGAAACCGGAACGCTAAAAATACCGAATAAGACCCACACGGCACTATAATATGTTGGCATTCTGCCCTGTATATCCCGTATTTTTCGTACCTTTGCGGCACAAAAACGTATGTATATGGAACAACAAGTTATCCCATCGGATTATACACAATATGCAGAGGCAGTAGAGATAATCAAACATGCCATCGAACGCTGCCGGTATAGAAGTGCGGCTGCGGTCAACAAAGAAACTCTCTCGTTGTATTTTGGAGTGGGGAAATTCGTGTCTGAAAATTCCCGCATCGGCTGTTGGGGTACTAAAGCATTGCCTACCATATCAAAGCTCCTTCAACGGGAGTTGCCCGGTCTGCACGGCTTTTCTGAATCGGGGTTGAAACGGATGCGCTCATTCTATGAGGAATGGAGGACGTTTTTAATTCGTCCAACAGTGTTGGGCGAATTGGAAAACCATTCGTCGGAAAAGGGTACGGCTTTAATTCATCCAACAGCGTTGGGCGAATTGGATATTGACGAGCATCTACTGCTGCAACTTATCGGGCAACCGGTCAATACCGTTGCAGGTCATATGTCTGCGCGTGTGAATCAAAATCGAAGATTTTATACGACTGAGGCAGAACTCGAAAAAGTGTCATTTGAACCAGGAATATCTGTTGATATAAACTTTGTCACGACAATTGCAGTGAAATTAGCCATCGATTTACTCAATCGAGATAACGAATGTTATACTCAAAGATTATTGCCTCATTTGACACAATACACCTTGGTATGCAACACTAATAATACCAAAGTTGGTGGAGAGATGGCGGAGATATTTTCATACCCTCTTCAAGTGACAACAAGTATAGTTGTCCCATATTCAACCATAAAATTTTGTTTTATGTTAAAATCGTTTTTGTAAAGAGTAAATAACTCTCTTAGCTATTGTTTCGAAGTTCCGTGAAAATCTTTACGGCTTCTACGGCGGCACGGACATCATGCACTCGGAGGATGTCGGCACCTCGTTCGAGGGCGAGGGTGTTGAGAACTGTCGTGCCGTTGAGGGCTTCATCGGCAGAAGAATCAAGTAATCGCCAAACCATGCGCTTTCTTGAGATGCAAACGAGAAGTGGCAGATTGAATGTGTCCTTAAGCTGCTGTTGGGCAGAGAGTAATGAGTAGTTGCCGGCGATGATATCCTTTCCAAAACCGTAGCCGGGATCAAGAATGATATCCTTTACTCCGATTGAGTTGAGGACCTTGATTTTCTTGAGGAAGACAGAAACTGTATTCTCAAGATCCGCTTGAAGCGACATTAATATATAAGGTACTTGCAATCTGGCAACTTCAAGAAGAATGTCCGAAGGCTCATTCTCATTCGCGTCAACATCCACTTTCGCATTTTCGTTGGAGGTATTGTTGTAGTAGCCACGTCCTTCTGAAATGTCGTTTATGATATCTGCTCCGAATTCCTCAACTGCCATACGGGCTACTGATGGACGGAAGGTGTCAATAGACACGAGGGCATCTGGCTGCTCTCGACGGACAATGGCGAGTCCGTTACGCATACGGAGAAGTTCTTCTTCCTCGCTGACATCAGCAGAACCAGGGCCAGTAGAGAAGGCACCAACATCAATGATTTTGCCTCCTTCAAGGATTATCTGATTGGTACGTTCTGCTATTTCCTGTTCTGTCTGCTTGCGACTTCCTGCATAGACACTATCTGGAGTCACATTTAGTATTCCCATTACCTGTGGGGTTGATAAGTCTAATGTCTTGTTATGAACTGATATCTGCATTTTGGCATTAATTTTTGTTCCACTCCACAAGCACCAAAGGTGCGTTTTCATTTTGTGCGTGGGAATTTCAAATGCAAAGGTAGAAAAAATGTTCTACAAACTTGCGTTAATTTCTGATAAATATTTGCAAGAACGTGAAATTTTCAGTAATTTTGTGCACAATATGAAAGATGAAGAGTTCTTCCTGCAAAAATTGCAGCATCATGACATAAAGCCGACAGTCAAGCGGAACATCCTGCTCGTCCCGGAATGTCATAAAGCTATTGAGTGTAGCAGTATAGGTTTCCGATGTTCGGACTTTTCCCAACTGTTTCAGTTGAGCTATGACACCATGCATAAAGGTAAAGAGAGAGGACTCCTTGGTCAGTTTATGGAACATGGTGATCACGTCGTCAGCTGTGAAGCGACGACGCTCCGTTTCCAACGAGCGGACAACCTTTTCCAGACGAGCCACGTCCCATGCCAGACGTTCTTGAATACCCAACAGAAGGTTAGAACGATTACCATTTACGATAACGCTTTCCGCCTCTGCATCCCATTCCTCTGCAAAGACCTTGTAATCTGTATTCAACTGACGGACTACTCGGTTGTGGATAATCTGGAAATAGAGACCTCCCTCCTTGCCATCCACTGTGGATGGTCTGAACTTTATCATTATTGATGTCATATTCATACCCTAATTGCTTGCTTCTTTATCTGGTCAGCTCCCCTTACATCGATAGATGGCTGGGGTATTAGGCTGCCCCTCCCTACTTTTGAGTGGACAGAGGCAAGCCTCTTATGCATATCCTTCTTTGTGTGAAGTCGCCAGCTGTCTTTCATTTTGAATATTGTTGTTCGAAGAACCATAAAAGTCATAGAAACCCTAAAAGCTTGCTGTTTTATCTGGCTAGTTTCCCCGACATCGATAGTAGGCAGGGGTATTAGGCTACCCCTCCCTAATATTGAGTGGACAGAGGCAAGCCTCTTATGCATATCTGTCCAGACATGATGTTGCCAGATATTTATCATTTTGAATATCGTGTTTCGAAGAACTATCAAAGTCATATAAACTATAATTGCTTGCTATTTTATCTGGTCAGCCTCCCAAGCATCTACAGGTGGGTGGGGAATTAGGCTACCCACTACTTGAAAAATGTGGCATCGGCAAGCCGATTTTACACGCTTGATATTACCCTCTGGTATCGGCTCCGATATTCATGGCCTGCCATGTGTGAGAATAGTTTAATGCCAGATACTGTGACCTCTGCTTGCAGATTTATGTGGTCAGTCCACCGCCCGATGAAAATCGGAACGGGTAATGAGCTTCCCGATGCTTGTTTTATGTGGCAAGCATCGGGCAAGCCCTCTACTTCATAGCTACATTGCCTTCATCCACTCCTTGTCACGCAGATAGACATATAGATAGGAACGTAAACTCAGGTCACCTTGCAATCGCTGGGTATGTGCGAATGCAGCCGTTCGCTCACTTTCGCTAAGCTGCTGCCATACGCCAAAGGCTTGCGATTCGTTGTTGCCAACCTTCTTGTAGATGACCTTCAATCGGTCAAAGGAGGAGGTGACATCGCTAGCATTGATACCGTCAATACTGGTTGCATTGTCGGATTCTGTTGAATGGATGCCATCGTTAGATTGCTCAGAATCATCTGGAATGTCAACAACATTAACGCAATCAGCGTTGGATGATGCTATAGCTGGGTCTGCAATCGCTTTGGGGGAAGGTGAAGTAGTTGCGCTCGCTACATTCACTTTTTTTGAAGGTTCAACAATAGGGTCAGTTTGCCAGCTGGACTTGTTCGGCTTGCGCTTGTGCGATGCAAGGATTGCAGCATTCTGCTCCTCATCCGTCAAAGGGATGGGATTCTTGCGGTTCGCTTCCAGCCATTTGTCAATCTCGTCAAGATAAATGACCCATCGCTTGCCGGGTTTGGAGCCAGGGATTTCCCTGTTTGCGAGTTTCTGATAGATGGTCGCAAGGGGAATGTTGGTGTACTCGGCAACCTGCTCTGGCGTGACAGGGCGGTGTCTGTTCTCTCGCTGCTGAGTTGGTCTGTTCTGAAGGTTCAGCAGTAACGCCTTCATGCCCGATACTTCATCCCGAAGTTCGGCAACGACCTGCGGAAGGTCATTGAACGTGATTTGATTATTTGTCATTTTACAACACGACCCTTTAGTGGAATCGTGCTGCAAAGGAACCCCGTTATGAATCGGAGGGCAAGCCACTTTTTAATAACAGGTTCATCACGAAACAATCACGCAGTAGAGCCTCGTTTTTGGCTGTTTTTCATGGTTAAAACAGGTTTTTGAAGTGAATTTTGATAACATCGAATACGTAAGTATAATGAATGACAGTTGAGATTTTGGCCGTGTTTTGGGTAAGATTTATGACTAAAAAGGTATATACACAATAAAGCCACACCAGAGTTTTGTATCTGATGTGGCCCGTAATGTGATGTTTATGTTTTGATGCAGGATTGGTGAGAGATATTAACTTCAGCCTTTCTCTCCACCCAGTTGCAAAGGAATATGAAACAGCAGTCCGTCTTTCCCAGGGTAATCGCAGTGAATCTGGTCGCTGTTGGATGTGACAGTCAGGTTCCTGAGCGTATTGTGTGATAACGGCTCTCCACTGGCTGTTACGCATAATGAAGCAAAACGACGCTCGATATAACAGGCGCAATCATCGTTGCTGTAAACCTTGCCTTTACCAAGTCCCAATCTTGTTGCAATGCTCCAGACCATATGGCGGACATCGAAGCTGCTCAGCTTGGTCTTGTATCTCTTCCACTCAACTTCAGGGCGGTAGTTGTGATCCATCGCGAATCTCAACAGATCTGTACAGAACTCGTCCATGTCTTCCTCATATACAAATGGAGACATGATGTATAAAAGGTATTCATGAATGGTGTCCAGTTTCTTCTTCTGGCTTTCTGCCTGACTTTGGTAGAAGTCATCAATACCCTGCTGGTAGGTTACGCTGATATGGTTGTCTTTTGCGAGTTCTCCTGTCTCTGCCATATATGCCTCTTCTATAACCTCAGTCTCGCTTATCTCTTCAGCGGTTTCTGCTTCACAAGCGGTATCAATACCCTCTGACTCGTTATAGACAGGTATTGCCTCCAAAAGAAAAACAGGCTTCTGTGCCGTTGATTCATTTGTTGCAGTTTGATTATTGCAAGCATGAGTCTTGTTTTTCCACGTCTGCGCTATTCCCACGAAAGCATACTGTACTGCCATATACATTGACCATAGGACTATTACAATCATCATGTAGATGATATAAGCAGGAACAATGCCATTGGGAAGATTTGAGTCTGCCCATTGGCAAAGTGGAATTGAAAGAAGAAGAACTGCAACTCCCGGCAGTATTCTTGTGGAGATCCATTCGAGTCGGATGGATGCCTCCCGTGAAGTGATTGAAGATGGAGAATCTATTTTCATTGTCTTTATGTGTTATTGTCCGTTGTTTCAGGAAACGCGCTGCAAAGTTAAGAAGATTTTTGTACATAGCGTATGGTCTTTTCGTCTGTAGGCCAATGATTTATATTTATTTGTGAATCATACTTGAAGTGAGTATGATTTTCATACTCGACATTTTCCTCCTTTTTCGCAGTTGTTTGATTGCATGACAAAGGTATAACGAAAAATGAGAGCCAATTATGTTGGTTCTCATCTTTCCATGTGTGTGACCTTAAAATAGCATCTTTGGTTTCATTTCTGGAAGAAATAGAACCGAGAAAACTGTTTAGCCCTGTCCGACAACTTTCAACTGCGGAGTTATCTTTGGCTTCAACGTGATGCGATTGATAGACTCTCGCTTGCTTTCGTCTGCCATCGCTGCATAAATCTGAGTGGTGGAAACATTTTTGTGTCCAAGGATGTGCTGGACGGTATAAACACTAGTGCCAGCCTCGACCTGTAGCGAACCGAGTGTGTGACGGCTGCAATGATAGGTTATATGCTTGGTGATACCAGCTGCCTTTAGCCAGTTCTTCAGCGGTGTCTGGGTAAGGCTGTCGTTGAAGCCAATGAACACCTTATCGGTAGGCTTGCGGTTCCCATCATCGTCGTTGAACCCAATCAGTTCCAATGCCTCGTCACTGATGGGATTGTTCACCAGCTCTTTGGTCTTCTGCATACGTAGCGTGACGTACATGCCACCGTCACCGTAGGGCTGAATCTTGTCCCAAGTCAGCTGTTTGATGTCGCTCTTGCGAAGTCCAGTCAGACAAGAGAAGAGGAAAGCCTTTTTCAAGACCTCAGACGAGCATGGCGTATTGGCCAATCTGATAAGTTCGTCCTTGGATAAGTGCTCTTTTTCTGTCGGGATCGTGTCAATACGCTCCAAGAAGCCGTTGGGGTTCTCCATAATCTTGTGTTCCCTGTAGGCGGTATGAAGCACGGCACGGAATGTTGACCAATAGCCAGCTACGCTATTGATGTGCAGTTTGTGCTCTGTGTGGATGGTTTGCGGAGCGTTTAGAAGATACTCACGGAACTTGTTGCACAGGTCTACGTTGATTTCATCGAAACGGCACTTGTCATTGCAGAATCTGGCAAAGTGCTTATAGACGTGCTGCCACTTGCAGTTCTTCTTGTCTGCTTTCTGCTTGAAGTAGGCAAGGAAGTCGCCCTTCATCTTTTCACGGTCAAAGAAATCGTACCTCTCATTCACTATGGACTCATAGCGTCGGCAGCGCAGCGCCTCGGCTTTCTCAGTCATGCGCTCGTTGTAGTCACGCTCGCGCTGGTTCCTGGGTTTGGCAAAGATGTAGATGCCAAGTGACTCATGTCGCTGTACCTTCATGGTTGACTCGTCCCTGTAGCCGGGATAGTAGTCAAGGTAGAAGCTCAGTTGCGTACCTTTCTTTATCTTACGCGTACGCAGGGTTACTGTCTTGCAAATGTTACTCATACTTGTATGAAATTTGTTTTGTTAATAATCAAAGGCTATGCGTCTCATAGCGAGTGCAAAGTAACTGCGTGATGAAAGAGTGACCAACTTACCCATTCATAACTCATGGATAATTGCACTTTCACGCAGTTGATGCTTATTATTGGGCGTTATTGGAGCCTGTAAACCCCGAATTGTGCCAGTCTGCTTGCCATTATTCGGTCTAATTCCTCCTTGACGATGAGGTTCTGGACTCCGACTTTCACCTTAGTGAGATTGTTTGTCTTGACGATAACACAGATGTTACTCTTGGTCATGCCGTACTTATCGGCAGCTTCGGTGGTGGTGTAATAGGCATTACTCGCCTTCAGGTCTGGACGGAAGATGTCGTCAAGATGTTTCTTTGAGTAATAGGTCTTGCCATATTCTCGCTTGGTGGGGATATGGCGGCGATATGCTTGGGTGCGCAGGGATTCTTTGGTCGTGGAATAGAGAGATTCTGCCTCATCCGTTGTGAGCCATTCTGTCAAGGCTTCAATCTCGGCAGAAATTCCGAGGAGCGCATCCATGTGCTTGCGGCTATAATAGTTCTTGCCTGCAATCTTGCAGATGGGTACTTGGTTATTCTTGGCAGAAGTATAGAGCCAAGAACGCTTCACTTTGTAGATTGCCATAACATCGTCTCCAGAGATGTATTCAAGTGGTTCAATGCACTGAATTGAATCCTCTTTTCTCGCTGGCTTACTTGAATCACGTCTTTTCTTCAACGACAGGGAAGAAGAAGTCATAGGCTTGTATGTTGGCAATACTCTATGATAAGGATTGCCAGCAAGCATCATCTCGATGTCTGCCTTACGGACGAATGCCATTCGGCTGCTGATTCGTGATGCAGGAAGTTTTCCCTCGTTTACCAACTTGTAAACATACTGACGGGAGCATCCCATGAGGATGGCAGCCTTGGAGAATGTAAGGTACTCCTGGCTGGCGATGTCTATAACTGGCTGGACAGCCTTCAAAAAGTCCTGTTGCTTCTTCTTGCGCTGAGCCTTTGCCGCCTCGGCACATTGTTCTGAGCAATACCTCTGCGAACCGCTGTTACAAGTGAACTCCTTGCCGCAGAAGGCGCATTTTCTTGTCTTTCTCATTTGACTCCTTTTTATGTGGTTCTACAATCAATTTCATGCAAACAGCCACGGAGTGAACTTTCGTCAATCATTGACAAACCTTGTCAACTCATTCCACGATGTCACGTTCTTCAAATGAGGTCACTTCCTTGCTCTTTTCCCTCTCGTTCATCAGTTAACCGTTGTCCACTCTTGTCAACCTTTGTCAACTCTGTCCACGAGATGGCAAAATAAAAGCCCTCAAAATTCTCCGCGGTAGAAATGCGTTGCAAAGGTAAGCGGATTTTTGAGAACCACCAAAAAGCAAGTTCGAAGTGTTAAAATCTAAAAGTAGTTGATACACAAAGGTTTGTCTCCATGTGTTTTTCATTGTTTGTAGTTGTTTAGAGGGCTCTAAATACAAATATCAATTTACCTGGGACGATTTTGTCAAGATTAGCTTTTCACATCATATTGAAATCCTGACTCGTTCAAAAGACATCGCAGAATCGTAACCAATATCAAGCAGTTCATTCTCCGTTTTGGAAACGACTTCACTTTTATCGACAGTCAGCATCGCCTGATAGTTGCCGGAGAGGAAATGTTTGCTGACCTTGTATTCTTCAACAGAGAACTGAATGCCAGCGTAATCGTGGAATTGAAACGGGGCAAGTTCCGCCCGAATTATCTCGGACAGCTTAGCGGTTATCTGACTGTATATGATATGACCGACAAGAAACCGCACGAGAACCCTTCAATCGGTATTGTCCTATGTCAGGATGCCAACCGCCAATTTGTCGAAATCATGGTGCGCGACTATGATAAGCCTATGGGCGTGGCGACATACCGCACAGCCCAAGAAATGCCGGAAAATTTGCGCAAGACTCTACCGGACATCGACAAATTACAAAATCTGCTGTCGGAAAACGATTCCAAATCGGAAACTGTCAGATGATTCATTTATGTCCGCAAGATTTCGGGTAGCTGAATGGAATACAAAAATCCCTGCAATAACCACGTAAATTATTGCAGGGATTTTGATTTATTTCGCCCCACGCTTGTTCAGTACATCCGCTATCATGTCTTTTACATCCTGTCCGACTTGTATGAAATTTTTATACAAGATGCGTTCCCGTTCCTCCCTCGACTTGAAAGTGTAGAACTTCGGTAGCGGTACATAGGCCGCTTCCTCCGCTTTTATCTCCCTCATATCGAAATCCGTCTTGCAGAAGAACTTTGTAGTCTTGAACTCTTCCGACTCCTGAATGTTCATCGAGCCTCCCGTACCGGTTTTCGTCTTCACGAAATCACGTGCCGTCTGTCCGCAAATCCATCCCGTCGCCATATCCGAAATTTTCGAGGCGGGTACAAGACTGTCCATGTTCTCATTGAGATTGATACTCGTTTTGTCCCGGTCGATCGTCACGCCCTTTTTGACCTGTACCACCTTGCCGAAAATGTCATTCGACAACCATTCCAGTGTCTCTTTTGCGCGAGCTGAACCGCTTACCACGTTGCCCACTGTCGTGATGATTTTTTGCATTCCCACTTTTCCGTAGTCAGCCTCCAACTGCGGCAACTCCTGAAAACCCAGCGTTACGCTTACCTTGTTGCTTCTCGCCGTACCTATCAGTCGGTCTATCTTGTGGAAATACAGTGTCGGTAGCTCATCCACGATGATGCTGACCGGAATATTTTTCCCCTGCCCGGTGTTCACACGGGTAACGAGACGGTTCAATATCAGAGCGTTCAACGCTCCGATGATACTTTCCATTTCCGGATCGTTGGCTATCAGCAGATAACTGGGTGACTTGGGGTCACTAACTTTCAGGTCGAAATCGTCCCCATCCTTGTGGAATATCCAGTAAGATTCCTTTGTAGCCAAACGGCTGGTATAGACACGCAGCGTACCTATCATACCTTCCAACTGTTCCATCGCCTTGTTTTTGAAGGCCGTTTGGAACGGGCCGAGCAACGGCGCGACCTCGTTGTCCGTCTCAAGTACCTCAAAAATAGTCTGGTAGCTCTCATTGAGAAATGAAAGGATATGCGGCATATCCGAGTATTTTCCAAGCCAATAGGCAGGTTCCACGATGCTGCCACCCTCACGGTCACGAACGACACCCGTCGGCTTCCAGAACTTCGTCTGCGGATCTTGCCGTTTCTCCGCATACAGTTTCTTTCCGTTTGCATCGTAGGGTTCCCGCTCGTAGTTCACGAAAAAGTAGATACAGGCGGCAAGAAAGTTCACGGCAGAAGTCTGAAAGAACTGGTCACTGCCTCCGCCTCCCTCTTTCTTGCCTTTCTGCAGGGATTCCAACAGGGTTTCCGCCGTTTCGCTCGCCGCCGCAAGATTATTGATGTACTTTGCCTGAATGGGGTTCACCCGTTTGCTGTACTCCACATCCACGAAGTTGATGATGTTGAACTTGCATCCTTTTGGCACTTTGCCGAGCTTCTGGTTTTTCTTGTAATGATAGTAAAGTTTAGTGGCAAGTGTCGGAAATTTGTAGTCATAGACCACCATCGCGAAGCCCTTGGCACTATGTTGGCGGATGAACGGTTCTATGATACTGAACGTCTTACCGCTACCTGGAGTTCCAACCACCCATGTTCCTCTGAAACAGTTGCTTATCGACACCCATCCCTTGCGAAATTTACCTTTGTAATAGTACCGCATCGGTATATTCACGCTATACTGGTTCTCATCCTTCTCTTCGCTCTGCTCGAAACTTTCATTCTCGAAGTTAAACCGGTCTTTACCCAGTCCCTCCTTGATGAACTTCGAGATGTTATCCAATGCGATATGCACCAATATCACACCGACCAGCGTAGCCGCCATATAGAAGATGATGTTCAGCGGCAGGGTGTAGAGCCTCGTTTCCATCGTATGATGGTACAGCCACACGGAGAACACAATCAAGAACAATCCGCAGATAAGTGGATATAACACTTGCCTGCGTGCGTCAAACTCCAAGTGTTTTTTGTTGCGTGTGCCGATACAAGTGATGCAGATGAGTAGGAAGGTCGCTATCTTACTATACACGAGGTTGCCGTCGTTATAGATCATCCATCGCTTGATGCGCCCGTGTATATCAATCAATATGCCGCCCCAGTGGTCGAGCATGGCAAGGTCTATGGCATACTCGAAGAACTCCATCAGCACGGAGATATAGATGACCGCACGGAATATTTTGTAAAATCCTTGTAGTTCCTTGCTTTCTTCCATTGTCTTTGTCCTTTCCCTCTTTTCGTTCCTACCTGTTCAGTGTGATAATCGGCCGCACCTTGTGCGCCTGTGTCTTCGGGGTCTCCTGCATCGCACCGCTTCCTGTCGAGTAAAGCCACGCTTTCGCCGTTTCCTGTCCGGTTACCTCCGTCGATGTCCAGTACCAGCAGTCGTTTTCATCCAACGGCAGCGGATGGCCGCCACACCGTTCGATGACAGGATTGACGGTTTCCCGGACGGCATACAGCAGCCGCATCTGTGCCACCGACGGGATATAGGCACTCTGTCCGTACCGCCACAGGTCAAAGACCGCTTCCGCCATAGGCGAAGCCGTCTCCCGTGTGTCGTACAGCGCAAAGGTGTTCATGTTCCCGTCCAAAGCCTCGATGTCGGCCGACGTCCCTTGTGCGACACCGAGGCTGTCGGCAAAAGCTGCCGGAGCAATGTCCCACAGGTAAACCGCATAGCCGTTCCCTTCCGTACCTTCACGGTGTTCGGTATCGAAGACAACCGCTATTGCCCGTTTTCCCGACTGTTCATACTGTACGTAGGATAAAGCCGTACCGTCCTCGCAGAGAATATGTCCCGGACGTACCGCCGTATCAGGTACGTCGATATGGGCGTCACAGGCAGCGCACAATACCGCCGTCACTGCCATTGCAAACCATTGAATCTTTCGTATCATGTTATTTTCGTTTTTTGTTTTTCCTTTATTTTATCGGCAGTTTCACCCCCAGCACGATACCTGTCCGCAGCAAATCCGCCCCTTTTATCATCATGTCACTCTTTACCTGCCAGAACAGTGTGCATCCCGACCGCAGCACATAATTGTGCTCGTAACCCACATGGATTCCGGCAAGAAACTTGT
>PPYF01638858.1_pt1 | contig 17541 bp, 15 predicted proteins | sample 1559871 | NCBI WGS metagenome assembly PPYF01 (sample SAMN08240021, study PRJNA423297) | Human gut metagenome, whole genome shotgun sequencing project.
ATAGTATAGGGGTAAAAATAGCAGATAAACATTATACATAAAGTATTATATACTTGCAAAAAAAGTTGTTGGAGGTGCGATAAATGACAAACGATTATGGTAATTTAGAATTACATAAGGTATTGCTAAAAGCGATGAAAGACATAGATAAAATATGCCGGGAAAATAATTTGAAATATTACTTGCATGCCGGAACTTTACTTGGAGCTGTAAATCATAAAGGCTTTATTCCATGGGATGATGATGTTGATCTTACACTAATGAGAAGTGATTTTGATAAATTAGTAGAAATTATAGAAAATGAATATAGTGACTGGTATTATATTCAAACATATCGAAATGATGTCAATTATAATAATAATAGAGCAAAGTTGCGAATTAAGGGAACGCAACTTATAGATAAGATAAATGGGGAGCAGGAAAAAGAGGAGATATTTGTTGATCTAGCACCATTATATTTTCCGCCTAAAAGTAAAATAATGCAATTATTTCAAAAGAAAATTATAGAAATTATAGATGCTATTGTTTTGATTCAAGTTGGTGAAAATATTCCGACAAGTGTTGTTTCAAAATATATTTTATATCCATTATCAAAAATCAATAGGAGATTTTGGGGAAACTTAATGGATTTTTTAATGGTACATATGCAAAATAAAAATTCAGGACTTTTGGGAACATTGTGTTATGTTGGATTTAATCCATATACAGGTTTGGATGGATATTATAATGATATGATTAGTTTAGAATGTTATGAACATGAAGAATATTTACCTTTTGAAGATACAGAGTTTATGACGATTAGTCATTGGCATGAAGATCTTTTAAGAAGATATGGAAAAGATTATATGAAACCATATCCAGAGGAAAAACGAGTTACAAAACATAATATTGCATCGTATAAGATAAGTGATGTAGTACGTAAGAGGGTTGGTTTATGAGATTTTTAATTCAAATACCACAATTAATATATGGCGGGGCTGAAAAAGTTTTAGTTAGCTTTGCAAATGATTTAGTTTCTCGTGGACATGAAGTTGAAATATTAGAAAGTTATGAAAAAGGATTTTTAAAGCCACAATTTGATTCAAGAGTTACTTTTAATGCAATTTGCAGTAAAAAATATACAAAAAGGTATTATGCTTCTTTAGAGGAAGTCAAAAAAGAGAAAAATGTTTTGAAAAAAGTATGCAAATGTACAAAATTAGCATTTAGTAAAGTAGTGGGTTACAGGAGATTTGCAGAGTATTTATCAAAAAAATATTATAAGGATAAAAAATATGACGTAGCTATCAATTATTTAGAGATAGAATCACCCGAGTTTATAAAAACTGCAATTTGTGCTGAGAAATATGTACAGTGGTATCATATTGATGCATCTGATAAAGAAGTTAAAAAGAATACAGACAGTATGATTGTATGGTATGAAAAAATGGATGCTATTATTTGCGTGGCGGAATCGGCACGGCAATCTTTTATAGAAGCATATCCGCAATTAAAAAATAAAACGTATACTATTTATAATTTTTTTGATACAGAGAAAATTATAAATCAAGCAGCGGAAGAATTTACTTATTTAAAACATAAGTCAGATACTATTATATTATTGTCTGTAGGAAGGATGACACCGCAAAAAGCATATTTACGATTTTTGGATGTATTAGGGGAATTACATAAGAAAGGGTATGATTTTCTTTGGTATGTATTAGGAGATGGTATTGAGAAGAGTAAGATAGAAGAAAAAATATCAGAGTTAGATTTAAGCGAATATGTTTATTTAGTAGGGGTGTCAGACAATCCATATAAATATATGAAAAACTGTGATTTGTTTGTGCTTCCTTCAGAATATGAAGGCTTTCCAACGGTAACAGTAGAAGCTAAAATATTGGGATGCCCGGTTTTAGCAACAGATGTTTCTGGAATAAGGGAACAGCTTATTCATGGGAAAACAGGATGGATTGTAGATAACAATGAGAATTTAATCTATGAAGGACTAAAATATTTGTTAGAACACCCAAAAGAGAGAAAGAAACTTTGTGCCAACGATGGAATTGAATATATTTGTGATAATGATATTAAGTATAAGAAATTAATAAAAATTTTAGAGATTGAATAGTGATGTTAGAAGAGGAAGAAAGAAAAAGATATGAATTTAATTAATAATGAGGGAAAGAAACAGGAAAGAAATGTTTCACTTGATATGTTGCGAGTAGTGGTTATGTTTTTGATTGTGTTATCGCATGTGATGCTTCATGGGAAAGTACTTGAGCAGACAGAAGTGTTTACTATAAACTATTATGTAAACTATATAATATATGCATTTATATCTGTACATGTAAATTGTTTTGTTCTTATAAGTGGATATTTTTTAAGCACGAAAGCCTTTAAATATAAACAAATATTCTCTTTGTGGGGAAAGATGTTATTCTGGTCATTTTTTATATTACTATTTTTGTTTGCTATTGGTGTTGTACCTTTTTCTTTTAAAACAATCATAAAAGCCCTTTTACCATTTACACAACAAAGATATTGGTTTATGACAACATATTTGTTAATGTATTGTTTGATACCATTTTTAAATGCTGCAATTAGTACCCTGTCTAAGAAACAGTATCAAATAGCGCTTGGATTATTTTTTGTTACATATGTTGTTTTACAAAATGTATTTTTGGGGAGAGAATTTACATCCGTAAATAGCAGAAGTCCTTTGTTTTTTGCCTTTTTATATTTAGTGGGAGGGTATTTGAGAAAATATCCTATTGAAAGAAAGGTTCCATGGTTTCGTATTTATGTAGCTTGCAGTATGTTGACAGCAATTAGTAGATTTATCTTGTCATATGTAACTATTAAAATTTTTGGAACAATGTATGGAGAAACCATTTTTTATTCTTATAATTCGATTACGATGGTAGTTGGTTCGATTTGCTTATTTATGACTTTCCAAAATATGAAGATGAATAAAGATTCGTTTTTAGGGAAGGTAGCTTTGTGGATTTCACCATTAACTTTGGGGGTGTACTTGATTCATGAGCAACCAGAGATGAGAACGTGGTTATGGTCAGTTTTGAAACCTTATCAATTCGCAAATTCTTCTTTTATAATTCTAATAGTAGTGTTAGTGGGACAAGCAATTTTAGTGTTTGGAGTATGCTGCTTATTAGAGAAAATTCGGATAATAGTAACAGAAAAAGGAATTAAGATTGGAAGAAAAGTATTAGGTAGATGAGTGAAAAAGTGGAACAGAAATCAAGAAGAAAACAAATTTCATTTAATATGATTGCCAGTATCATATCATTTGTTGTGACAATCGGGATTAGTTTATTTATAACGCCTATTATAGTAGAACAATTGGGGAGTGAGGCATATGGGTTTGTAACACTTTCTAATAGTTTTGTAAGTTATGCGGCATTAATTACTGTTGCGTTGAATTCAATGGAAAGTAGATTTGTGTCTATTAGTATTTACCAGAATGACTATAAAAAGGCTAATAAATATTTTACATCTGTTTTTTTAGCAAATATATTTATTGCGTTAATTATGCTTCCAGTTATGATAGGTGTGATTTTGAAATTAGAGGTGTTACTTGACATTCCGGTAAATCTAGTTGCAGATGTTAAGATAACATTTATTGTCGTATTTATTCAGTTTTTGGTGGAGATTTTAACTTCGCGATTTGAAATAGCAACATATGTTACGAATCGTTTGAATTTGTACTATATGAACCAAATTTTTGCGGCGATTATAAGGCTTGCAACAATTTTAATAGGCTTCCAAATATTTTCTGTGAATATTGTATTTCTTGTATTGGGATCTCTAATTGGAAAGTTTTTTGTGGCTGGGCGAAATATGTATTTTACAAAGAAATTTTTGCCTGAGTTGGAAGTAAAGCGTAAGTATTTTGAATTGAAAAGTATAAAAGATGTTGCATCTTCTGGAATATGGAATTTAGTAAATAAACTAAGTGGTGTCTTATTAGATGGTTTGGATTTATTGATAGCGAATATTTTTATTGGTGCAGCAGATATGGGGGCTTTATCTATATCAAAGACTATTCCGGCAATGTTTATGACATTAAGAGGGACATTGGATTATCCATTTACACCGTCAATGACAGAGGCCTATGCCAAAGGAGACATACAAGGAGTGGTTCGCTATGCTCGAATTGCCAATAAGGTACTGGGGATTTTTATGATTGCACCTATGGCTGTTTTTTGCGTGTTTGGAGAATCTTTCTTTAAATTATGGGTACCGAGTGAAGACGCAAGATTGATAGAGATACTTTCATTATTGGCAATACTTTCATTGTTAGCAGGCTCCTGTATCAATTCTGTGTTTACCGTTTTTACAATTACAAATAGGCTTAAACTTAATTCTTTAGTTATACTGTTTACAGGTGTTGCGACAACAGCGACCGTGTTTACACTTTTGGAAACTACTAATTTAGGAGTCTATGCAATTGCTGGGGTTAGTTCTGTTTATTCCTTGATAAGGAACTTTATTTTTACACCTTTGTATGGGGCACATTGCTTGGGAGTGAAGAAAAGTACATTTTACCATGAGATAATAACAGGAAATATTTCATTAGTTATTAATTTGATAATTTCCTTTGCTGTTCATAAAATGTTCACAGTTAATAGTTGGATAGTATTAATTTTTGTTTGTGCGATTGCTGGAATATTATGTTTATGTGTTAATGTGTTAATTGTTTTGACGAGAGATGAAAGAAAAATAGTAAAAAAATTAGTTGATGAGAAGGCTGGGAGAAGAAAATGGAAGAAATAAAAGTATCAATCTGTTGCATTACATATAATCATGAAAAATATATTAGAGATGCGTTAGAGAGTTTTTTGATGCAGAAGACAAATTTTAAGTATGAAATTATAGTTCATGATGATGCATCAACAGATCAAACTCCTCAAATTATAAAAGAATATGCGGAGAAATATCCAAATATCATTGTACCAATATTGCAAACTAAGAATCAATATTCACAGGGAATAAAAATTGCGGCTACATATATTTGGCCAAGGGCAAGAGGAAAATATATTACAATATGTGAAGGAGATGATTTTTGGATAGATGAACATAAGTTACAAAAGCAATTTGAAAAAATGGAAATTGATAAAGAATTAGCATTTTGTTGTCATTGTAATAAAGAGTATGATATTAGAAATAATCAGTATTCTATTAATAAGCAAGAAAAATTGACGGGAAAATTTAATTTAGAACAATTCTTGAAGGTATATTATTCTCAAGCACCGAGAACTTTATTTCAAACATCTTCAATTTTTATAAGACGAGATTATATATTGAAATTATTGAAGATTCGACCACAATTTTATTTTAAATGTTCAATTGGAGATATTCCTTTGGAATTATTTTTATTGACTTTAGGAGATGGATACTATATGCAAGAAAGTATGTCGATTTATAGAAGATTTTCGGGGGAGTCTTGGAGCAATGCAGTTTATTCAGACAAGAAAAGATTAATTAAACATTATAATGACATGATTAATATGTATGAAGGGTTTAATTTGTTTAGTGAAAGTAAGTATCAGAAAATAATATATAAATTTATAGATATTTACAAATTTAAATTGGATTTTCAACAAGAAAAATATAGAAAGATAATACGATTACGTTATTTTAGAGAATTAAAAAAACTACCATTAAAGAGTATTGTATATGTTTTAGCAGTAGGAATAGTAAAGGGAAATAAGTAAATTTTAGTTTAGGTGAATATTAGTGATAAAGAAAGGAAAAGTATGAAAAAACTCATACTATTATATTGGTTATGGAACAAACAAAAATAACAAGAGAAAAAGTGTTTGCGGGGGTTATTTGGAAGTTTGCAGAGCGAATGGGAGCTCAAGGTGTGGGATTAATTGTTTCAATAGCGTTAGCACGGTTGTTATCACCAGAAGCGTATGGGACGATTGCGCTAATCCAAATTTTTATTACCATATCGAGTGTTTTTGTATCAAGTGGTTTTGGAAGTGCTCTTATGCAGAAGCAAAAGGCAGATGATTTGGATTATTCATCAGTGTTTTATTTCCAAATTTTATTTTCAATAGTTTTGTATGGAATATTATTTGTGTCAGCACCTTTCATTGCAAAATTTTACGATAACCAAGAATTAACAAATGTATTAAGAGTGCTTGGAATTTCCTTGATTATTAATGGAATAAATAATGTTCAGCATGCATACGTATCAAAAACATTGCAGTTTAAAAGATTTTTCTTTAGTACATTAGTGGGGACGGTTATATCAGGAATTGTTGGAATCATTATGGCATATAAAGGCTTTGGGGTATGGGCTTTAGTTGCACAACAATTAATTAATGCTGTTATGGATGTAACTATTTTGTGGTTTACAGTAAAATGGAGACCAATTTTAGCTTTTTCAATCAAAAGATTAAAGTATTTATTTGCTTTTGGATGGAAGTTATTAATTTCTAGCTTGATTGATGTTTTGTATACCAATCTTTATGGATTACTGATAGGAAAAATATACGATTCGAATGCGTTGGGATTATACAATAAGGGGCGACAGTTTCCAAACCTAATTATAAGTAATATTAATGGACCGATTCAATCTGTATTGCTTCCTACGATTGCTACAGAGCAGGATAATAAAGAGCGTGTAAAGAGTATGGTTAGACGTTCTATTGTTACCAGTTCGTTTATTATTTTTCCAACGATGATTGGAATGGCGGCAATATCAAAGCCAATAATTATTATTTTGCTCACAGACAAGTGGTCTGCGTGTATTCCGATTATGCAGATATCCTGTATTACAATGGCGTTATTACCAATACATACAGCGAATTTGCAAGCAATTACAGCAATGGGAAGAAGCGATGTATTCTTAAAATTGGAAATTATAAAAAAGATATTGGGAATTACAGTACTTATTGGGAGCATTCCATTTGGATTATATGGAATGGTTTGGGGAGGTGCATTGGTAAGTGTAATAACAACATTTATTAATGCTTATCCAAATAAGAAATTATTGAATTATAGTGGTATAGAGCAATGGAAAGATATTATGCCATCTTTAGTTTTGTCTCTAGTGATGGGAAGTATGGTTTTAGTTATAGAGTTATTGAAATGGAATATCTACATAACAATAGTAATCCAATGTATTGTAGGAATTGTAGTTTATCTTGGTATGGCAAAAATTTTTAAATTTGAATGTTATCAGTATTTAATTGAAATATTGAGGAAAAGAAAAAAGAAATAAAGCGGAGGAAAACGAGATAATGGGAATAAGAGAGAAGGTAGTAAGGAGATTGTTGTTTAGGCATTTATCAAAAAATGGTTTTGATTCTTATATGATTAGCTATTATGGCAATCATGTATTAAATGATATTTTTAGAAATGAAGAGGATATTCCGTTTAAGAAAAGAATGTGGGCATTAAAAAGAGGATTCTGTGTTGATAAGATTAAGATATATAATTTGACTGAAGATAATTATAAAAATTATTTATCTGATTATGATTACTATAGGATATTCCCTCTGAATAATAGATATGCTATGTGGATTAATGATAAACTTACAATGAAATATACTTTAAATAAGTTTGATGAGTTTTTGCCGGAATATTATGCTAATATTGATATAAAAGGTAATATTATGTATTTGATGGATTATCCAAAGCAAATAACTAAAAATGCAGAAGGGATAATGGAAATATTAAAAGAAAAAGGTCATCTTGCTGTGAAAAAGGTTGCGGGTGCTGCAAGCGAAGGATTTTATGAATTTGCATATAGTGAGAATCAGTATTATGTCAATAATGAACCATATACTTTTCAAGAATTAGAAAAATTTATTTTGAATTTAAGAGGGTATTTGATTACAGAATTTATTATCCAGCATTCTCTATATAGAAAAATATGGAATGGATCAGTTCATACACTTCGAGTTCAAACAGTTAAAGAAAAGGGAAAAGAACCCGAATGCCTATTTTCATTTATTCGTTTAGGATCAAAAAAAATACTAAATGCAATTGGTAGTGCTGATTTAGGAGTTACGGCAAATGTTGATCGTGAAACAGGAGAAATTAAGAGTGGATTTTTAAAGAATGAAAATGGTGAGTGGGAAGAATGTACAGTTCATCCAGATACAAAGGTAGAAATAGTTGGCAAAATTCCACACTGGGAATATATTCTTGAAAAATGTATCGAGATGCATGAATATATGGGAGAATTAGAGTATTTAGGATTTGATGTCATTGTTACGGATGATGGTTTTAAAATTTGTGAAGTAAATTCTCATTCAGGAATCAGAGCAGTTCAACGATATATGCCATTTTTACAGGATGTAAAGTGTAGAGAATATTTCAAAAAGTATTTGTAGGAGATAAAGTTTATGGGAAACGATAAGAAAAAAATCATGGTATTGGCAGGAAGCTATTGGCAAATACCTCTTATTAAAAAAATAAAAGAATTAGGCTATTCTGTACTTGATGTGAATCCTTATGAAAATTCACCTGCATTTGAATATGCAGATGAATTTGCTATGTTGGATATTTTAGATAGAAAATCTTGTTTAGACTGTGCGGAAAATGCAAAAGTAGATGCAGTTATGTCAGAGCAGTGTGATATTGCAAATCCTTCTGTTGCCTATATTTCTGAAAAGATGGGATTAAATTCCGTGGGAAGTAGATGTGCGGAATTATATACGAATAAGTTGCGTATGAGAGAGTTTTGCAAAGAACATGGATTTGCAAATCCGGAATATCAAATTTGCTATACGTTAGAAGAAGCAGTTCAATTTTTTGAAAGTTTGAATAAAAAAATGATTATAAAACCTTTGGATAGTAATAGCAGTAGAGGGGTATATACGATACATAATATAGAGGAGCTACAGGAGAATTTTGGAAAAGCATTGTCATATTCAAAAATCGAGAACGCTGTTTTATGCGAGAGATATATAGAGGGGACAGAATTTACAGTAGATGGCTTAATGACAAGTAATGGACATATTTCTTTGGCAATATCAGAGAAATATCATTACAAGCATAATCCGAATATTGCTTGTACATTGTTTTTTTCATACGATAATGATAAGTTTGATTATGATCTTTTACGTAAAGTAAATGATGAATATGTAAATAAGACAGGACTTCCATTTGGTTTAACACATGCAGAGTATAAATATGAAGATGGAAAGTATTATTTGATTGAGATTGGGGCAAGAGGCGGAGGAAATTTAATTGGTTCACATATAGTTCCACTTATTTCTGGTGTAGATAACTATACATATTTGATTGAGAAAACACTTGGAAAAGAAATAGAAGAAACGTATTCAATAAATGAGAAATATAAAAAACGTTGTGTTGTTTTGGATTTCTTTGATACTCCGAATAAGGGCGGAAAAGTAACAGCAATAAAAGGGCGGGATGTTTTAGAAAATGGTTCTAATATTATTGCATATAAGCTCAACTTTGACATTGGGGATGAAATTAAAGAAGCTGAAAATGATAGTGCAAGAATTGGCTTTTATATTGCTTATGCAGAGTCAAAACAAGAGTTGGAGCAGTTGATGAACGAGATAAAACAAGCTTTTCAGATTGAATTGGAGGATTAGTTTATGAAAGAAAAAATTATAAATTATATAAAAAGAAATCGTGTGTCGACAACAGAGGTTGCAGATTGTTTAGGAAAAACAGGGGCATTAGAAAATGTAATGCCAATTAACAGAGGACATTTTAAGGTTGGAAATGTAAAATGGGTGTATGCATATGAGGAATCTAATTGGTCAGTGCACGAGCAGGTCATTGATACGCAAGAAGGAGATGTTGTTTTTATAGAGGCATTTGACTGTAAAGGAAGAGCGATTATTGGAGAACTTGTATGTAAATATATGCTTTTATATAGACAGGCAGCAGCTATTGTGGCCAATGCACCAATGAGGGATGCGGGTGCTTTATTAAGAGAAAACTGGCCGGTTTGGTGTACTGGATTTACTCCAGTTGGATGCTTTAATAAACAGCCAGAGACAGAATTGCCAAAAGACCTTATTAACGAGCATCAAAAAATGTATGAAGGAGCAATTGCTGTTTGTGATGAATGTGGTGTTGTAATTATTCCGAAAGAATATCACACAGAAGAATTTTACAAAAAATTGGAAAACATTGAAGAACAAGAAGATATTTGGTTTGAAAGATTGGATCGATACAAAGAAAATACATATGAAATTGTATGTTTGAAGAAATATTTAAATGAGGAACAGTAGGATGCAGGACTCTATGATAAACAGAATAACTGGTGTAGAAGTAAAAACTGTATTGTATGCATTAGAGGATGCATATAATCCAGTACTTTCTAAAAGAATTGAGAATTTTGATTCTTATGTTCAGAAATTAGCTGATGGTGCAGAAAATTTTTGTGTTTATAATGAAGAGGGGAAACCGATAGGTTTTATTGCATTTTATGCTAATAATTTAGAGACTAGAACAGCATATATTTCTCAATTGGTTGTAAAAACTCAAAATCAAAAAAGTGGTATAGGAAAACAGCTTATTGAGAGATGCTTTCAAGAGGCAAAAGCTAAAAATATGAATTGTATTCGACTGGAAGTGCGTAACGATAATGTGAATGCACAACAATTTTATAAAAGAATGGGATTCATAAAAGAAAGTTCTAAAGAAACCAGTAGTTATATGAAAAGAGATATATAAGTAAAATGAATAAGTTTAATATAAATATAGAAAATTTACAACCATCCAGTTCTATTCAATTTATGCAATTAGCAAGACAACTAAAGGAAGAAGGAAAAGATATTGTAGATTTAGCTGGCGGGGAACCAGATTTCGATACGCCGAAAAGAATTGTAGATGAAGCAATTCAATTTTTGAAAGATGGGTATACACATTATACAGTGGGACCTGGATTATTAGAATTACGAGAAGCAATTGCAAGAAAATTATGTCAGGATAATCACATTGTTTGCGGAGCTGAGAATATCATTGTTACCCCAGGAGCTAAATATGCAATACATGCAACTGTACAATCTCTTATAAATCAAGGAGATGAGGTTTTGTATTTTAGTCCCGGATGGGTGTCATATGTACCAATTATTTTAGCGGCAGGTGGATGTCCTGTTGAAGTTAAGCTAGATGCCTATACTAATTATGAAATAGAAGAGGCAAAATTAGAGAAAGCAGTTACTTCCAAAACAAAAATGCTCATTATAAATTACCCGAATAATCCAACAGGGAGAATAATAGATAGAAAACAGGCTGATATTATTGTGAAATTTATGAAAAATCATCCGGAGATTTTTTTGGTGTCAGATGAGATTTATGAAAAAATTGTTTTTAAAGGAAATAGAAATATAAGTATAGCTAGTTATGCTGAGGTAAAAGATCGAGTAATTACAATAAATGGATTTTCAAAATCGGTAGCAATGACGGGATGGAGAATGGGATATTTGGAAGCATCCAATGAGATAGTCAAACAAATTTACAAGTTATATCAACATACAATTACTTGTGTAAGTGGATTTATTCAAAAAGCAGGAATCGTTGCTTTAGAATGTAATGGCGATGTAGAAAATATGAGAAAAGAATATGAAGAACGCATGAAATTTTTTGTACAAGGTTTGAATTCCATAAAAGGAATAACGTGTGTGGAACCAGAAGGAAGTTTTTATGCGTGGGTTTATGTGGAAAAAGATTCTTGGAGTGCCGAAGAGATTGCTGAGGGATTATTGAAAGAACAAGGTTTGGTTAGTGTGCCCGGAACGGCTTATGGGGAGGATAAGCCATATTTGAGAATGTCGTTTGCTACAGATAAAAAAACATTAGTGAAAGCAATAGAGCGGATAAGAGAATTTATGAGAAATGAATGGTAAGTATGTGGGAGGAAATGTTCTATGAAGAATAGAAGTGTCAGAAAAATTGGGGGGGGGCGTGACTCGAATTTTGAATTATTCAGAATTGTACTCATGCTTTTGATTGTTTCCCATCATTATGTAGTTAATTCGGGGATTAGTCAACTTTATGATTTTAACAATATTACAGGAAATATGATTTTCTTGCAGTTGTTTGGCTTTGCGGGAAAGATAGGGATCAATTGTTTTGTGTTTATCACAGGATATTTTATGATTAAGTCGCAATTTAAGTTTGAAAAATTATTGAAGCTATATTTAGAAATAAAATTTTATAGATGGATATTGTATATAATTTTTGTGATTAGCGGGTTTGAAAGTTTTACTATTATGGGTATGATAAAACCTATTTTTAATATTGCATATGGAGTGCAATTAGGATTTACTGGAACATTTGTATTTTTATATATGTTGATTCCGTTTATTAATGCGATGTTGCTAAACTTGAATCAAAAATTACATTTGATTTTAATCGGAATATTAGTATTTTTATATACGATTATTTCTACATTTTTATTCCATGATACATATAGTAATCTAGGATGGATGATTACGACATATATTATTGCAGCATATGTAAGACTGTACCCATGTAAATGGTTTGAAAATAAAAAGTTATATATTTGGAGTACGATTCTTTCAGTTGCATTGTCGTGGGCAAGTATTTTAGTCGTAGACTTTGTTGGAAGTAAAGTGGGGTTTAAAAACTATTATCATATGGTAGCAAATGAACATAAGTTTTTGGCATTGGCCTGTTCATTTTCGCTGTTTATGTTGTTTAAGAATATTAAAATTAAGCAGAATAAAGTAATCAATACAATTGCAGCCTCTACGTTTGGTGTTTTATTGATTCATGCAAACAGCGATGCAATGAGAAAGTTTTTGTGGCAGGATGTGTTACATAATGCAAGTTACTATAATTCACCATTTTTGATAGTACATGCAATTTTGTCGGTAATTTTGGTATATGTAGTTTGTGTATGTATTGATCAGGTACGGATACATTTATTAGAAAAACCATTATTTTCTTATATAGAAAAGAGAAAAAATAAATAAATTTTGAAAGAAGTGATAAGGTTATGGAAAAGATACTGGTGACTAGATCGTCTATGCCTCCTATGGAAGAATACATAGATGAGATTAAAGAATTATGGGACAGCCATTGGCTGACGAATATGGGAGCAAAACACAGACAACTGGAGACGGAGTTAAAGGAATATCTGGGAGTAGAAGGTGTTTCCCTTTTTACAAATGGACATATGGCATTGGAGCTTGCAATTCAGGCGATGAATTTATCGGGTGAAGTGATTACAACACCGTTTACATTTGCGTCAACAACACATGCGATTGTGAGAAATGGTCTGACACCGGTATTCTGTGATGTGGATCCGGAAGACTTCACAATAGATGTGAACCAGTTGGAAAGCCTGATAACAGATCGGACATCAGCCATTATTCCAGTTCATGTGTACGGAAGCATTTGTAACGTAGAAGAGATTGAGCGGATTGCGAAAAAATATGGACTGAAAGTAATTTATGATGCAGCACATACATTTGGAGTAAAGTATAAAGGGAAAGGGATAGGAGCATATGGAGATGCCTCGATGTTCAGTTTCCATGCAACAAAAGTATATAATTCTATTGAAGGTGGAGCAATCACATTCCATAACGAAGAGTTTGGCGAACAATTACAGAGACTTAAGAATTTTGGTATTCGAAGTGAAGAAGTAATTGATAGCATTGGAGCAAATGCAAAGATGAATGAGTTCCAAGCGGCAATGGGATTGTGTAATTTGAGACATGTTGAAGAGGAGATTGAAAAAAGACGCAAGGTGTATGAAAAGTATGTAGAATTACTGTCTAATGTAGAAGGGATTCAATTACTGAAGCAGCAGGAAGATGTACAACCTAATTACGCATATTTTCCGGTTGTTTTTCATGAAAAGGAATTTGGAGCATCACGAAATGAAGTGTGTGAGGCATTAAAACAAGAAGAGATATACGCTCGCAAATATTTCTATCCATTGACAAACGAATTTGATTGTTTTCATGGAAAATATGATGTAAATGACACTCCGGTTGCACTTCATATTTCAAAACGAGTATTAACACTTCCGATGTATGCAGATTTGAGTATAGAAGATGTGGAGAGAATTTGTAATGTTATTTTAAAACTGAAGAAATAAGAGGAGAAGGATATGAGAACATATTTAGTAACAGGCGGAGCAGGATTTATTGGTTCAAATTATATTCATTATATGTTTAAAAAGTATGATAATGAGATTCGAATTATCAATGTGGACAAGCTTACATATGCGGGAAATCTAGAAAATTTAAAATCGGTAGAGGATAGGGAAAACTATACATTTATTAAAGCGGATATCTGTGATTCAGAAACAATCCATAAAATTTTTGAAGAAAATGAGATTGACAGAGTAGTTCATTTCGCAGCAGAAAGCCATGTGGACAGAAGCATTCGCGATCCGGAGGTGTTTGTAAAGACAAATGTTTTAGGAACACTTGTTATGCTGAATGCTGCAAAAGCAGCTTGGGAATTACCGGATGGAACATTTAAAGACGATAAGAAGTTTTTACATGTTTCCACAGATGAAGTATATGGCTCTCTGGAAGATGATGGAAGTTATTTCTATGAGACAACACCATATGATCCACATAGTCCATACTCTGCAAGTAAGGCATCTTCAGATATGCTCGTAAAATCTTATATGGATACTTATAAATTCCCGGCAAACATTACGAACTGTAGTAATAATTATGGTCCATATCAATTTCCGGAGAAATTGATTCCACTTATCATCAACAATGCATTGCAGGGGAAATCACTTCCGGTTTATGGAGATGGAAAGAATGTAAGAGACTGGCTGTATGTGGAAGATCATGCAAAAGGAATCGATATGGTTCAGGAAAAAGGAAGACTGTTTGAGACTTACAATATTGGTGGACATAACGAGAAACAAAATATTGAGATTATTCATATTATTTTAGATACACTTCAAGAAATGCTTCCGGAGGGAGATCCTAGAAAAGACCTTGTGAGTGAACAATTGATCACTTATGTAGAAGATCGTAAAGGTCATGACAGACGATATGCAATTGCTCCGGATAAGATTAAGAAAGAAGTAGGCTGGGTTCCGGATACGATGTTTGAAGAGGGAATCAAACTCACAATCAAATGGTTCTTTGAGAATGAAGATTGGATGAAAAATGTAACGAGTGGTAATTATCAAAAATATTATGAGGAAATGTATCAATAGATAATCGTAAATGTAGAAGACAAAGGAGAAGGGTGCTGTATGAAAGGGATTATATTAGCAGGAGGTTCGGGAACAAGATTATATCCGCTTACGAAAGCGGTTTCCAAACAGATTATGCCGGTGTATGATAAACCGATGATTTATTATCCGCTGTCAGTTTTAATGTTAGCCGGTATTAATGAGATTTTGATCATCTCAACACCACGTGATTTGCCGGTTTTTCAAGAACTTTTAGGGACAGGAGAACAGATTGGACTGAAGCTTTCTTATGCAGTTCAGGAAGAGCCGAAAGGACTTGCAGAGGCATTTATCATTGGAGAAGAGTTTATTGGAGATGACCGAGTAGCGCTTGTACTTGGAGATAACATTTTTTATGGACAGAATTTTTCAAATACTTTGAAGCGAGTAGCAGAACGGGAAGAAGGTGCTACTGTATTTGGATATTATGTGAAAAATCCGGAAGATTATGGTGTGGCAGAATTTGATGAAGAGATGAATGTGATTTCTATTGAAGAAAAACCAAAACATCCAAAGTCCAATTATGCAATTCCAGGGTTATATTTTTATGATAATGATGTCGTTGAGATTGCAAAGACAATCACACCTTCTGCAAGAGGGGAACTGGAAATTACGAGTGTAAATAATGAGTATTTAAAACGTGGTAAGCTTAAAGTGCAGCTTCTTGGTCGAGGATTTGCATGGTTGGATACCGGAAATCCAGATGCTTTGATGGAGGCTGCTAACTATATTGCAACAATTCAAAAAAGACAGGGATTGTATGTTTCATGTATTGAAGAGATTGCTTACAAACGCGGGTTTATTGATAAAGAGCAGTTGAAACACGTGGCTCAAGATTTGCTGAAGACACCGTATGGAGAGTATCTGATGGAGATCGCAGAGGGAAAGTAGAGGATGGAAAGTAAACGCACCATAGTGCGTACTATCAATTGATTAGCCACTCATCAGAGTGGCATATTTTATAAGTTACTTTCTACATTTCTCTGGCAACTTATCTGACCAAGGAAGCAGATCCTCACAGAAACTTGTATCATGATCTTCCATATGTTTTGGAATCTCTGTGAGTAAATATTCAAAATAATCGTATGGTTTCAGATTGTTTGCTTTTGCTGTTTCAGCAATACTATAGATGATTGCACTTGCTTCAGCTCCTGCAATGGTATCAATCATGACCCAGTTTTTCTTGCCAACACAGAATGGGCGGATTGCCTGTTCTGCGGCATTATTGTCTAGTGGGACATCACCATCTTCAAGAAACACACGCAAATATTTTTCCTGATTCAATGAATACGTGAATCCATTTGCTGTTTTACTCTTTGGCATCACAGACAACAAGTTTTGTTTTGCCCACGCAAAATAAGCATCTACCAGAGGCTTCACAGTCAGCTGTCGATGTTTCAAACGTTCCTCAGAACCTAACTCCTTGAGTTTATTATCCTCACGATAAATCGCTTGGATTTGTTTTAATGCAAGATATGCAAGTGACATTTTCTGACTCGCCTTCGGCAAAGCCTTTACCGCTTCATCAAAGCGACGTCTCACATGTGCCCAACATCCGGCAACCTTCAGGTCTTCACGTTCTTCTGCAATCGTGTGGTAAACCTGGTAGCCATCCGTTATACAGACTCCACGAAATTCCTTTAGGAAGGATCTTGGATGATTTGCATTACGAGTAGGTTGATACTCATATAGGACAATCTGCTTATCAAGATACATCATTCCTGTTCGGTAAACCCACATGTAGTGCTTTGTTCCGGTTGTTCGGTCTTCCTTTGAAACAAGAACCGGAGTTTCATCGGCTTGAAGCACATGATATTCATATAACTTTTCGTGTAGGTAATCATAGAAAATCGACAAGTATCTTTCTGCACAAAGAATCGTCCAGCGAGCCATATCTGCTCGATCAATGTTCACTCCCATTCGTTGGAATTCTTGTTCTTGACGATAAAGCGGAACTGCATTTATATACTTTGCATTCCAAATTCCAGCGAGCAATGATGCTGATACAAGACTGTTCCTTAATAAGTAAGCTGGATGATCTGCCCTTTTGAAATGGTTATCCTTCTTTGACTTATAGACTCCCACATGATGTTCCTCGATTTCAACTTTCATTGGTGTAAAACGGTAACGATTATATACTTCATCTTCTAATTGATACCAGCCGTCTTCTCCGAATTCAGCAATCAATTCATCCTCTGTCATCTTGTGTTCTACAGGGATGACTGGAAGATTCCGGATATCAGCAATACGTTTCCCTTTTGTCTTCTTTCCACGTTTTTTGCAAATTTCGCCCGACCGGTGTGAATATTTCGTTTGAAACGGTGTGAGCACATTGTTCCACCGGTGTACCTGCTCGG
>PPYF01469993.1_pt1 | contig 17539 bp, 12 predicted proteins | sample 1559871 | NCBI WGS metagenome assembly PPYF01 (sample SAMN08240021, study PRJNA423297) | Human gut metagenome, whole genome shotgun sequencing project.
ATCAAGGGTATTAATGAATTGGATCACGAAGGGTTTGACTCAGCGATCATTAAAGCAATGAAGGCTTGTCTGAAATAGAAACAACCTCATGGAAATGACGTGGATAACACGGTTCTCGTTTTTGTGTATTGTGTTATCTACGTTTTTATAGAAGGTACTTTTGCAGGTTTAGTATAAAAATATGTTCACTTTTTTGTTTCCGATTTCATATTTCATGTTATCTTTGCTATACAAGATCAGATCTAATGTGAAAGAGAAATATGATAAACACAGAATTGTTCAAAGAAGTGTCACCTTTGTCTGCCAAGGATTGCTTTATTTTGATAGAGCGTCAGAAATCGAATTTTAATTTTCCTATACATATACATCCCGAATATGAACTGAACTATATTGAGAATGCAAAAGGCGCACAACGCATTGTGGGAGACTCCATAGAAGAAATAGAAGAAGAGGAACTGGTGCTGGTCACCAATCCTCAATTGGAACATGCTTGGAGGGATTATAACAACAAGCCGCAGAATATCCATGAAATAACCATTCAGTTTCATTCCGATCTGCTTTCCGACCAGATTCTGAACAGGAACCAGATGATCAGCATTCGGGAACTTTTCCACCGTGCCCGTAAAGGAATCGTGTTCAGCAGGGAGACTATCGCGAAAGTCCGTCCGTTGTTGAAAACGCTGTCTTGCGAGAACGATAGTTTCTATTCCTTGATAAAACTGCTTGTTATTCTTCATGAATTATCATTGGACAAAGGGATGCGTGAGCTATCAACCGGGCAGTTTGCCATTAACTCTGTTTCCAAAGAGCATACTAACGAGAAGTTGAACAAGGTGCTGGATTATGTTCATTTTCATTTTTCGGAAGTGATCCGTCTTGCAGATGTAGCTAAAATGGTAAATATGAGCGAGGCCTCATTCTGTCGTTTTATCAAACAGCATACTTCCAAAAGTTTTATCGATTTCCTTACTGATATCCGCTTGGGGGCCGCTTCACGTGCTTTGGTTGATTCTTCCTTGTCAATAGCTGAAATAGGATATGATTGTGGCTTTAATAATCTATCCAATTTCAACCGTATCTTTAAAAAGAAAAAAGGAGTGACTCCTAAAGAGTTCCGTGATAATTATCGTAAGAACAAGACTATCATTTAAAAGGTTCGGCCGGAACTTTCTCATGGACTTGCCTGATTTTGACAGCACTAAAAGAAAGCGGATTTTCTGAAAGTTCGGGGATGTTGTAGGATTTGAATGCCTGGAAATAATGTTCCGTGTCTTTTTGCGGTACTACGAACGGCTTGTAAGTTTTTTCTTCTTTATTCGGATAGCCAGAACAAGGCTTCTCATATTGACGGTCTCTATTTTGATAAAATATCATAAGTATATGTTCGGATAGTATTGGTTTGTCTGTCGGTAAATTTCCATCTTTGCCTTTGGGTTACAACCTGGTAAAACTTTGAATACTAACCTTAAAAAAGACAAGTGTCATGAAAAAGCTATCTTACCTTTTTGCCGTGGCAGCTTCCGCCGCTTGCCTCTGTGCCTGTACCGATGTTACCGATGCTCTTCCGGCAGAACAAATCCCGGCCGATGCACGTAGTACCTTGGGGGCCGATGTAGTTCTTCAGTGGAACAACGAAGAACAAACCATCGATGGTTTTGGTGTGGCGCAGGCCGGCTGGTCCGACTATCTTTATGCCCACCGCAAGCGTCAGGAGATTATGGATGTGATGTTCGGACAGGACGGGCTTCGCCTCAGTATCCTCAGGGGCGAGGTATTCCCCCATTACGATGAAACCACGTTTAATATGGACGAGGATATCAATCTGTCTTTGGACGATCCTTTTTTCGATATTGATTTCAACCGTGATGAGAATCGTGTTGCCGAAGGCATCGCACAGCGCAACGGACAGTTGTGGATCATGAAAAAAGCGAAGCAGGAATACGGTGTGGACAAACTCATCTTTTCCGTTTGGTCTGCTCTGGCTTATATGAAAAGCAACGGCAGTACCTCGCAAGGTTTTTTGAAACGCGGCAGCTACCAGGCCTTTGCCGACTATCTTTCCAATTTCTGTGATGCCTACACAGCGGCAGGCCTGCCTGTCTATGCCATCTCTCCTGCCAACGAGCCCGAGTATGCGGCAAGCTGGAACTCATGCCTCTGGCTTCCCGGTACCACTACGCTGGGACCGTTCATTGTGAATAACTTAGGTCCCAAGTTGCGACAAACCCATCCCGAAACCCGGATTATCTTTGGCGAGAATGCCCAGTGGTCTGCCATTCTGGGCTTTATCATGGGCAGTAAAAATTATGTGCGCGACATTCTGAACCTGAATCCTAAAATCACCAACTTTCCCGTCATTGCCGCCGGACACGGCTATGTGGATCCTGTGACCGGGAAAGATCCTGCCATTGAACCGTTCAGCAAAGCCGAATCGAAGGGAATTCCCGTGTGGCTGACCGAAATCAGCGATCCTACGGAAAGTTATGATGCTACCATGACCAGTGGCTTGAAATGGGCGAAGAAGTTCCATCGTTTCTTGTGTGAGGCCAATACCGGCGCTATTGTGTGGTGGGCAGGTGCTATACCGGATGGCGGAACCACCGAGGGGCTGATTAACATTGAAAAGAACCGCGTGGACTATGAAGTGACCAAGCGTTGCGAGGTGTTCGGCAACTTCTCCCGTTACATCCCTGTAGGAAGCAAGCGCATCTCGGCGCAATATGATTTCGAACAAGGCTATATGGTGTCTGGCTATAAATATGGTGACAACGGTTACACGGTTGTAGCCATCAACCCTGCGGATCATGAAGTAGTTATTTCGTTGGCTCTTGAAAGCGCTCAGGTTTCCGGTGCTTTGCAAGGCTATGTCACCGATGACACCCGTAAATGGGAGCCGGTGGAAGCTGTTCAACCTGCCGATGGTGTCTATACCCTGACCTTGCCGGCCCGTAGCGTGGTTTCCTATACCGGAACTGTGTTGAGTAGTTCGTCTTTGTAACATTGATTCTGTTTTTATTTCTACGCTGCAATAGTTTTTTGTTCCGTCATTGTATTGCGCTGATAAACAGTAATATGCGGTGACGGAATTTCCTGTATCCCCACGAAGTGCTTTTTCGTTTTTTTCTTGCAGAAGCCGGTTCGTCGGATATCGGTTTCCATGTCGGGTACGTAATCTTGATATATGTATGGCAGTATCCGTGCAAGGGGATGGGAGTTTCCATGCAAGAAGACTGCATCATTTGTTGCACCACTCGGCTGAACGTGCCTTTTCACTCAAGTGAAGTGCCGTTGCCACCTGTGTGAAACGGTTGCTTCACCAAGGTGAAGCAATAAAGTCATAAGACTGTTTTCACGGTTGCATCCTGTTGATAAAATACATCTATTGAAGTTTTGTCATTTTGTGTGTGGCGGTTGTTGTGTTGTACATTGATGAACGATACCGCCGCTTACCTACCGGTTGAGAGCCTTTATGGATGTTTTTTCACAGTAATTGGTTGATAATTAGAAGAATACTGTGTAGGAAAAATTTTATATTTCACGTTCAATTCAGATGTGTTTTCCATTGTCTTGAAGAATTTTTTTTTGATATTGATAAGATTTCATTGTTTAATGCTTGAATTGTATTTGTTCCTGCTTGCTTGAATTGCCATCTTTGCAATGTTAATTTTTAATTCAAATAACTATGAAAACAAAGACATTCTTAATTTCAGCTGCTATTCTTCCATCCATGGGGCATTACCGTTGTTTGCGAAAGCAATAACGTGTTGGAAATCTATTTTTAGTTAATTTTACAGCAATATTTTTTAATTAAACTCTAATACATTATTTATGAAACAAATTGCATTTACATGGTTGCTGTGCATACTTAGTATATGTGCCTATGCTCAGCAAATTACTGTTACCGGAACAGTGACGGATGCGGAGAATAATCCGTTGATTGGTGCGGCTGTTGTTGTAGTAGGAACTACGGATGGCGTGATTACCGATTTTGATGGCAAATATACCATTAAGGCCGCTTCCGGTCAGTCTTTGAATTTCTCTTATGTAGGTTATCAGGAGCAAACTGTTAAGGTTGATGGCCGCAGTGTGATTAATGTGAAATTGTCGGAAGGTGAATTGTTGGACGAGGTGGTGGTTATCGGTTACGGTACAGTGAAGAAAAGCCATTTGACAGGTGCGGTCGCTTCTGTTTCCGGTAAAGAGTTACAGGCAAATGTTGCACGTAGTGCTTCAGCTGCTTTGCAAGGAAGAGTTGCCGGTGTTACTGTGTCGGCTGCCAACGGTCAGCCGGGGGAAGGCTTGAATATTAATGTCCGTGGTATCAGTTCATTGAGTGCCACCAGTCCGCTTTATGTGATTGACGGTGTGTATGGTGATATCAATATGGTTGATCCCGCTGACATTCAGTCTATTGAAGTGTTGAAAGATGCTTCGGCTGCTGCTATTTATGGTTCTCGTGCTGCTAATGGTGTTGTATTGGTCACTACTAAAGGCGGTCGTTTGGAAACTCCTGCCCGTGTAACAGTGGATGCCTATACAGGCGTTCAGATGGTTGTCAAATACATTGATGTAATGGATGGTAATCAGCTTCGCGATTTGGCAAAGGCTACCGGTTATAGTTCGGCAGAAGGGTTGCTGAATTGGAATGGAGGTGCTGGAACAGACTGGCAGAAAGAACTTTATAACTCGGCTATGGTGAGCAAGGTTAGCTTGAATGTATCTGGAGGAAACAAGACTTCGACCTATAATCTGTCGGGAAGCTATCTTAACCAGGATGGTATTGTGAATACTACCGGTTATGAGGCATGGAACATTCGTGCTAAGAATACTTTTTCTTTTTTCAATAATCATTTGCGTATGGGGACTACGTTGATGATGAAATTCTATAAAAAGAAGTACGAAGATGTTTCATATACCTCCGCTCTGACAGCTGTGCCTATGTGGAATGTATATGGTGAAGATGGCACTTGGGGTGTCGCTCCGGAATGGACCAGAGGAGATAATCCTGTAGGTTGGACAGAAGCCTATGATTACCAAAGACATGGGATAGACATTTTATTGAATGGCTATGCCGAAGTGGATTTGTTCTTGAAAGGATTGAAATATAAATTCAATGTAGGTATAAACAAATATACAAGACGTAATTATGCCTATAGTTCTCCTTATTATTTCAGTTCTACTTCACAAAAGAATGAAGCGGAATTGTCGGAAAGTACAGACTGGGAGAACGATTGGTTGATTGAAAATACAATCAATTATGATAATACGTTTGGCAATCATACGGTTTCTGCTTTGGTGGGTTATTCTGCCCAGCGTAACAATGCGCGTGGTTTTGGTGCAGGACGTAAGGGTTTCCCGGAAGGTTTCTCTGTGATTGACGCCGGTTCGGTTTCTTCACAAAATACATCGGGTAGCGCGTGGGCCAATACAATGATTTCTATGTTTGGGCGTGTGATGTATTCGTATGCCGATCGTTATATGCTGTCTGCTTCTGTTCGTCGGGACGGTTCTTCCAAATTTGCAGATGGAAACCGCTGGGGCACATTCCCGTCTGTATCTTTGGGTTGGAATGTGATGAATGAAGATTTCTTTGAAAATATCAAGGAAACCATGAATGAATTGAAAATTCGTGCCAGTTATGGTGTACTGGGTAATTTGAGCGGCATTGGCAATTATGCTACCCAGTCTGTTGTTTATAAAGGTATGAATAACATGATGGGCACAGAACTTTGGGAAGGTGCCATTACCGGTAAGGAATGGACTTCACCCATGAATGTGACTTGGGAAAAGACGAAGACCTTGAACTTGGGTTTGGATTTTGCTTTCTTGAACAATAAGTTCAGTGTCAGTGCTGATTATTTTATTCAGAAAACAGAAGATATGTTGTTGTCTATGCCGCAGTCTTTGAGTTTTGGCTTGAGTGGGAATCCTACAGTAAATGCAGGTACAGTAGAAAACAAAGGATTTGAAATTTCATTGAATCACCGTAATAATGTAGGCGATTTGTATTATCATGTAGGTGTCAATGCCACCTTTATCAAGAATGAACTGACGGAAGTAAACGGAAGTCGTGATGAATGGCAGGGATTCAATCCTCATGCCAAAGGAACGATTACTTATGCCAAGACCGGTCATTCCATAGGTTATTTCAATTTGATAAAGACGGATGGTGTATTCCAAAGCCAACAAGAAATTGATGCGTATGTGGATAAGAACGGTAATAAGATCCAGCCTAATGCACAACCGGGTGACTTGCGTTTCGTGGATTATAACGGAGATGGTAAGATTGACAATAATGACCGTCAGGATGTAGGCTCTGCTTTCCCGAAAGTTAACTTGGGTGTAAGTCTGGGTGCTGAATGGAAAGGTTTGGATTTGAATATGTTCTTTGACGGAAACTTTGGCAACAAGATTTACAATGCCCAGTATTATAGTACGGTTTATAATGAATCAACGGGAAACCAATATGCAGAACGCATGAACAGCTGGACTGAAAACAATCATTCTGACATTCCTCGCTGTTTGTTTGGTACTAGCGATCCTAATGGTACAAACTGGGGCTATACGGACCGTTGGTTGGAAAATGGTTCATTCTTGCGCTTGAAGACTTTGGAATTAGGTTATACGTTGCCCAAAGTATGGGTATCTAAAGCCGGTTTGCAGAATGTGCGTGTTTATACGGCTATGGAAACCCTTTTCACTATAACCGATTATAAAGGATATACTCCTGACTTGGGTATGGTAGATGCCGATGGTGCCGGTACATCAGGTGGTTCGGGTGTAATGACCCGTGGTTGTGATGACGGTCGTTATCCGATGGCACGTACTATCACCTTTGGTTTACAAGTAAATTTCTAATTAGGAATAAGTAATATTTGCAGAATATGAAAAAGAATTTTATAAAATACATAGCTGCATTGGCTGTAGCTCCAATGTTGTTGTCTTCTTGTAGTGATGACTTTCTGAATGAGATTGATCCTAACCGTCAGACTCCGACCACTTTTTGGACATCCGAGGATAATGTGATGAAAGGCTTGTCCGCAGTTTATAATCCTTTCCGCCGTATGACCAGTGGATATTATGGTGGGTTGGAAGGCATCATGCATCTTCAGATGCGCGGTGACGACCTTTACCCCACTCGTGGAGAAGAACCTTATATTTGGGAATATTTGTCGTTTGTCAACACAACGAATACAAAGGATTTGAGCTGGGGAAACATCTATGAAGGCATTCAGATGGCAAACGAATTCATATATCGTGCGGCTACGGTTGATATGGACGAAACCAAACGTGAGCAAATGATAGGTGAGGCTTATTTCTTACGTGGATTCTGGTACTTCCGTTTGCGTACTGATTATCGTGATGCGGTTATCCGTACTCTCCCGCAGGATGCAGATCCGGAAACTCATGGACTGTCTAGCGGTGATGAAGTGCTGGAACAGGCTATTTCAGACTTTAAGGAAGCCAAGTCTCGTTTGCCTAAGCTTCGTTCAAGCGATGAGAACGGTCGTGTAACTCAAGGTGCGGCTATTGCTATGTTGGGTAAAGCTTATATCTGGAAAGGGGATTATCAGGCCGCTAAGGATGAGTTTGAAATTATAATGAATGGTTATGGTTACGATTTGACTCAAAAGTATGAGGACAACTTCCGTGACGATACGGAATTTAATGCTGAATCTATTTGGGAAATCAATTATGATGCCAAAGGTAATTCGGGTGACGCTTGGGGCAATGGCACTAGTGACGACTCGTTTATGGGAAACAACCTTGCTCATTATTTTGGCCCGACACTGAAAGGTGAGAATATTGGCGGTGGTTGGTATAAGATGCAGCCTTCTCCCTATTTGATAAAAGAATTCATTTCCGAACAGCGTCCGGAAGGATCTGATTCCAAATGGGATAAGCGTTTGTACACTACGTGCTTCTTTAAATATTCTGATTTCGGTGATGTGAAGCCGGATGAAAAATTCTATGGTGGTAAAGTGGAATTTGATGATATGTTTAAATGGACGGTACTGCCCGAAGGCGATGGCAAATATGGTATTGCCAAGCAAGGATATGCTCCTGCTTATCCGGTTATCGAGGGTGTTCAAGGGCGTTTCATGATGAAGAAGTTTGCAGCTTGGTGGGTTCCCACAGGATGTACGATGTATTCTAACGATGCCGGACGTATCAACAATTTACGTATTATGCGCTTTGCAGAAGTTTTGTTGCTCCACGCTGAGGCTTGTCTGGAAACCAATGATGAAAGCGGAGCAATGAAAGATATTAACCGGATTCGTGTACGTGCCGGGCTGCCGGAGAAAAACTTGAGTGGAAAAGATGCTATAATGACAGAACTCCAGAAACAGAAATTGCTGGAATTTGCCGGAGAGAATATACGTTGGGATGATATGGTTCGTTGGTACGGAAATGATCCTGCTAAGTTGAAAGCTATCATGCACGAACGCAAGACCGATTCTCAACATTATGAATTGCTTTACGAAGAAAATGAAAGTGGTGAAAAGGAATTGGTAGGATATAAACCGACAGACCGCATTTCGGATACACAAGGATTTGACCATTTTGAAGCTAAATTCTTGTACTTCCCGATACCTCAGGCAGAGGTGGACGCTAATTTGAATTTGGAGCAAAAGCCGGAATGGAGATGATTGTATTGAACTGATAATTAAAAAGTATGAGAGGTGTGTCAAAACGTGGATAACGCCATCGTTTAGTTCGCAGGGGCGAGGTCCGCTCGCCCGAAAACAGTTTGCTTTGTGTCTTCGGGCAGGTAAACCCTTCCCCTACAACTGACGATGGGATAGGCCCGGTTTAGTTTTGACACACTCCCATAAAAACAATGAAGCCAAATGAAAAGGAAAGGATATTATTTATGCTCTTTGTTGGTTATGATATTTGTATTTTTGTCATGTCGTGATGAAGAACAGGATTGTACCCAAGCTATGCAGGATATACAAAACCAGTTGAAGGAAAATGATTTATTGAAATCTGTTTCTCAGGAAGGTGAACAATGTGTTTTGTTATTCGAGTCCAATAAGATAATTTTTCCGCAAGAGTTAATCCAAAGTGTAGATGTGGATGCGGAAAACTGGAAAACGACTTTGACATTTGCCAATGGAAGCACTTATGTTATACCTACCTTAGGTACTTCGATTGACAACTTGATATTGAGTTCTACAGTCAATCCTTCCGGTTGCAATCCATTATCGGCCAGTGTAGTTGTAAAATTACCTGTATTGGGACGCATTAAACTGATTGTACACAGCAAACCGGGAAAGCATACGCCTGACGTGGAATATACATTTAAAGATGTGGGATTAAAACAGAATATTCCGGTATTGGGACTTTATCCCAATTATAATAACCAGATCACTTTAATTTATACGGATTTGCAAGGAAATGAACGTGCTCGGTCCAATCTAAAGCTTCAGACGAAAACATTGGAAAGCAGAAGGCTGCCTAAGGAAATCAGAGTGGTAAAGGCTCAATATGACCGAATGGAGCCAGGCATGAATTTGGTAAACTCCCCCGGACAGGATGAAACAGACACTTCTATCCCTTATATGATAGATGCAGACGGAGAAATCCGTTGGATTCTTGATTGGGAGAAGTCGGATGAACATCGATATATCGGAATCGGGTGCGGATTGATCCGGATGCAGAACGGACATTATATGACCGGTGACGGAAACCATCATCGGATGGTGGAGGTGGATATGATGGGAAATACAATTCATAATTGGGATATGCTGGAAAGGGGATACACTATGCATCATGCCATATCTCAAGATAAGCAAGGCAATATATTAGCGACTGTGAGCAAGACTTCCGCTAAAATCGCCAATGGGAAAGATGTACGGATAAATGATTTTATTATTATGATGGATCCCGAAAAAGGGGAGATATTGCAAGAATGGGATTTGGTGCACATGTTGGATTCGGCTCGCTATGGAATGACCGATTATGATCTAACCTCAGACCCTTTTGCACAAAGTGCCAGTAATTGGGCGCATAATAATGGTATAGTAGAGTGGGGAGATGATTATCTGGCTACAGCTCGTTATCAAGGAATCTTTAAGTTTAATAAAGCTGGAGGTATTGAGTGGATTATATCGCCTCATGGGTATTGGAGAGATAAATACTTGAAATTATTATTGAATCCTCTTCATGCCGACGGGACTCCTATTACTGATCCTGAGGTGATAGCCGGAACGAAGAATTGTGATGATTTTGAATGGCCTTGGGGATGTCATACAGCTGTCCCATTACCTAATGGACACATTCTTTATTTCAATAATGGTTATGGGCGTAACTTCAAACTGGATTTTACAGACAGGAAAAATATTTATACTTGCGGCATAGAATATGAAGTGGATGAAGTGAACCGTACGGTTCGCCAAGTTTGGCAGTATGGAAAAGAGCGTGGTGCCGCGTATTTTACTCCGGCCCGTTCCGGGGTGCAATATTTGGAACAAACGGGTAACAGATTAATTTGTCCGGGAATGAGCAATGTGCTTAGCAATGGCAATCGTGGTGCACGTGTGACAGAAGTAGATCCTGAAACACAGGATGTTGTGTTTGAGTTGGAATTGGAAGATGCGATTTACCAGCGGGTTTACCGTATGTCTCTTTATCCTGAGAACCAATAACAACACTGTATAGAATATGATTGATTTTTGATAAAATAGTATAATTCTAGATGCTTGGATAGCATTCTTTTACTGTAAAAGATGGATTGATAACAATGAAAAGAAAATAAGATATGAACGGATATTTCAAAAAACAAATAGAAGCATTGCGCCAACGCCATGAAGCGTTGTTGCAACGTCCTAATGAAATGCAGGAAGAAACGAACGGTGTCATCCGCCGTTATGTTTATCCGGTACTGACACGCCAGCATATTCCCCTGGAATGGCGTTATGACTTCAACCCTGCCACCAACCCTTGTTGTATGGAGCGTATCGGCTTTAATGCTACCATGAACAGTGGTGCCCTGAAATGGAACGGAAAGTATCTGATGGTGGTCCGTGTGGAGGGAGCAGACCGGAAGTCGTTCTTTGCCATAGCCGAAAGCCCTAACGGGGTGGACAATTTCCACTTTTGGAAACGTCCGCTGGTATTGCCCGATGTGGATCCGGCGGAAACCAATGTGTACGATATGCGTCTTACCGCTCACCAGGATGGATGGATTTATGGTATCTTTTGCAGCGAACGCCATGATGACAAGGCACCGGTGGGAGATCTGTCGGCGGCGGTGGCAAAGGCGGGAATCGTACGCACGCGCAATCTGGTGGACTGGGAACGGTTGCCCGACTTGAAAGCGGCGAGCCAACAGCGCAATGTGGTGTTGCATCCCGAATTTGTGAATGGGAAATATGCCCTTTACACCCGTCCGCAGGATGATTTTATTAATGCCGGAAATGGGGGAGGAATAGGATGGGCGTTGATAGACGACATCACCCGGGCGGAGGTGAAGGAGGAAATGATAATAAACCACCGTTATTATCACACGATCAAAGAGGTGAAGAACGGAGAGGGACCGCACCCCATCCGCACCTCCCAAGGATGGCTGCACCTGGCGCACGGAGTACGCGGATGTGCCGCCGGACTGCGCTATGTGCTCTATCTCTATATGACCGCAGCCGATGAACCGTGGCGCGTCATAGCTGAACCAGCCGGCTATCTGCTGGCTCCGCTGGCGGGGGAAAGGGTGGGCGATGTGTCCAATGTGCTTTTCTCGAACGGATGGATAGCCGATGACGACGGTACGGTATACATCTATTATGCCTCCAGCGACACGCGGATGCACGTGGCGGTCTCTACGGTGGATCGCTTGGTGGACTACTGTCTGCACACGCCTGCCGACGGATTGCGTTCCGCAGCTTCAGTGGCAGCGGTGAACGCGCTGATAGATCGCAACGAGGCATTTCTGAACGGGTAAAATAGAAGGAATATAAAGGCATTGATAAGATAAAGTCGTTTTTAATGCGGAATGGCTGTTTTTTAGGTGGAAAGAGAAGTGGATAATGCCATTTATTTTCTTGTCGAAAGGGAATAAATGGCTAATTTTGTAATTATAAACCCAAAATAGATATTGTATGAAAAAGATTGCTTTATGGGCTATGTGCATAGCCGTAATGGTGTTGTCGGGTTGCCGGAAGGCTCCGGAATGGAAAGCGGAACATGTGTTTGTCATCGGTTTGGACGGATGGGGCGCCTACAGTGTGGAAAAGGCGGATATGCCGAACGTGAAGGCGTTGATGGATGCCGGATGCTACACGTTGAAAAAACGCAGTGTACTTCCTTCATCCAGTGCTGTAAATTGGGCTTCCATGTTTATGGGGGCAGGTCCTGAACTGCACGGGTACACGGAGTGGGGATCAAGAACACCCGAACTACCCTCGCGTGTGCTGAACGAGCATGGCATTTTCCCCACCGTGTTCAGCGAGTTGCGCAAGGCGGCTCCCGATGCCGAGATGGGCGTACTGTATGAATGGGATGGTATCAAGTATCTGGTAGATACGCTGGCTTTGAACCATCATGCGCAGGCACCCGACTATAACACGCATCCTACGGCTTTGTGTGACATGGCCTGTGAGTATATTACGCAGAAGAAACCGGTGTTGAGTGCTTTCTGTTTCGACAACCCTGACCACGTGGGGCACGGTGACGGACACGATACTCCGGCTTATTATGCCAAACTGAGAGAACTGGACGGCTATGTGGGCCGTATTGTGGATGCCATCAAAGAAGCGGGTATTTATGAAAACAGCATCATTATTGTCACCGCTGATCATGGGGGAATCAATAAGGGACATGGCGGAAAGACCATGGAGGAGATGGAAACGCCGTTCATTATCGCCGGAAAGAACATCAAGAAGGGGGGAGCTTTCGAAGAGAGCATGATGCAGTTTGACTGCGCGTCTACTATAGCATCTGTTTTCAATCTGGAGCAACCGCAGGTGTGGATAGGACGCCCCATGACACAGGTGTTTGAATAAAAGATGAAGCGGATACTATGAAATTGCATATCGTTGATATTCTGATTATTTGTGCTTATCTGATGGTTATTGTCGCCATCGGGTTGTTTTTGAAAAAGAAGGCGGCAAAGAATATGGATTCTTATTTTTTGGGCGGAAAGTCGTTGCCGTTTTATATGTTGGGACTGTCGAATGCATCGGGCATGTTTGATATTACCGGCACCATGCTGATGGTGTATTGGGCTTTTGCTTATGGGTTCAAAAGTCTGTGGATTCCATGGTTGTGGCCCGTGTTCAATCAAATTTTCCTGATGGTCTATCTGTCGGTGTGGCTCCGCCGGAGCAATGTGCTGACGGGCGCCGAATGGATAAAGACCCGTTTCGGGCAGGGGCGGGGGGCTACGCTCTCGCATACTATTGTCATTGTCTTTGCTCTGCTCAGCGTGCTGGGCTTCTTGAGCTACGGGTTTATCGGAATCGGCAAGTTCATGGAGATCTTTTTTCCGTGGGAGGTAGTGTCGCAGTATGTGCCCTGGGATATTCCGGTACAATATGTGCCTCATTTTTACGGCATTTTCTTTACGGCCATTGCTACCTTCTATGTGATGCTGGGCGGTATGCTCAGCATTGTGTGGACGGATGTGGTGCAGTTCCTCATCATGACGGTGGCGGGTGTGGTCATTGCCATTATCGGGATGAACATGGTGGCTCCTGAAATGATCCGGGAATTTGTGCCTGCAGGGTGGGAGTCGCCTTTCTTCGGCTGGACGCTGGACATTGACTGGAGTGAACGGATGAGTTTGCTGACGGAACGCATGGCGGACGAGCCTTACAGCCTGATGGGTGTCTTTGTGATGATGGCGTTGCTGAAAGGGATTTTTATGAGCATGGCGGGACCTGCTCCGAACTATGACATGCAGAAGATCCTGTCGTGCAAGTCACCCAAGGAGGCGGCGCTGATGAGCGGTTCGGTATCGGTCATTCTGCTGATTCCGCGTTATCTGATGATTATGGGGTTTGCGTTGCTGGCTATCTATTTCTTTAAAGTGGATGGAGGACTGGAACAGATGACGGCTGTCCACACGGATTTCGAAACAATTCTTCCTCACCTGATTACGAAGTATGTGCCGGTGGGGCTGGCGGGTTTATTACTGGCAGGATTGCTGTCGGCATTCATGTCTACATTCGCTTCTACGGTGAATGCGGCACCGGCCTATGTGGTGAATGATATTTATCTGAAGTATATCAACCCAAGGGCTTCCGTCAGGACACAGATACGGGCGAGTTACCTCGTTTCGGTACTGGTGGTGGTTATCAGTACGGTGATGGGCTTTTTTCTGAAGGACATCAACGAGATTTTCCAGTGGATTGTGGGCGCGTTGTTCGGCGGATATATTGCCGCCAATGTGTTGAAATGGCACTGGTGGCGGTTTAATGGTGAAGGGTATTTCTGGGGAATGACTTCGGGTGTGGTGGCTGCCATTGTGATGAAGTTCACGGTGCCCGATTCGTTGGTACTTTATTTTTTCCCCGTGTTGTTCGGCATTTCGCTGGTGGGTTGTATCGTGGGTACGTACTCGGCACCTCCTACTGACGAGGAGACGCTGGTGGACTTCTATATCCGGGTACGTCCGTGGGGGTGGTGGAAACCGGTGGCGGCCAAGGCGGTAGCACGCTATCCGCAGGTGACGCGCAACCGCCATTTCAAGCGGGATATGTTCAATGTGGCGATTGGTATCGTGTGGCAGTGCTGTCTCACTATTGTGCCCATGTATCTGGTGGTGCGCGGTACGGGGGGACTCATTGCGTCGGTGTTGCTGCTGGTGGTGACCACCGTGGTGTTGAAATATACCTGGTACAGGCCGTTGTGCAGGGAAGAGAAGGAATATGATGAGTTGATGAAACGTATCGGAATGGACTGATAGACAAAAAAGGGTAAATGTGTCAAAACTAAAATGGCTACCCCGCAAAGTTACAGATCGTATTTATAACACTTAAAAAAGGGTCGTATCAAGCTCTGTATTGAGTAATGATACGGCCCTTTCTTTAGCCTTTTAGGATGTTCAAATGCCAGATTATAAGTTCATATTTTCAAAAACAGAGTTTTGACATCCTCTTTTTGTCTGTCAATATCAACCGGAAGGTTTAGCTCACTTCGGGCGGCTCCAGTATGCGGCTGGCGTACTCATGTTGTAGCGGTAGCTCGACACCTTGTTTCATCAATATTCTTCCGGAGAACATTTTGTTGTCCAGTGGCAGCGGACGGGCATCTTTTCCGGTTTAGTTCCGTGATGCGGTATTGCTTGTCGGCTTTCAGCCTGTCCATGCGGAAACGGGGAACAATCTGATTGCAATAATGCTGAATCTTGTAGGCAAGAACACGGCATGTTTTTTCTGTGGGGTGTAGAGCATCAGTGAGAAAGCACCTCTATCATTGTAAGGCGAGATGAGACGGTATGATAAATTGCCCAGCTGTATCATCGGACGGATTTTCTTGTAGGTAATAATGGCTTCACGTTTTCGGGAACGGACAACGGCAGGGAGGTGTTCGGAGTAGCTATCAGAATATCTTGTTCCTATACCCGGAGCGGAAAGGAAGAGAAGAGGCATAAGTTTGCCGGAAGTAGTTTTTTCATGGGATGGTATTTTTTTGAAGAATAATGATCTGTATGTTTGGAGTTATGCAAAAATGAAAGAAGTTTTTGGCATTTTATGATAGAATATTATTCATGTGGCACTATGTGCGCATTTTATGTAATTATGAGGTGCTTTGCCGCAATAAATATCAAGGAATCTTTTTATCTTTGCGAATATTGGTAATCAGTGCTTAAGTATAAAAAAAGGTTATGGAAAAGAGAGATAAAGAGGAAATGAGCCGCAGGAAGTTTCTGAAGATAGTAGGCGTCAGTGCGGCTGCATCGGCGGCAGCCCTGTATGGTTGTGCATCCGAAGGGAAACCGGCTTCATCCGAGGCTTCTGTATTGGGCGAAGTGCCTGTGGATAAAATGACGTATCGCGTTTCCCCCAAAGGGGAGCGTGTCTCACTTTTAGGATATGGATGTATGCGCTGGCCGTTGAAACCTGCACCGGACAGCGATGGAAATGTGATAGATCAGGATGCGGTGAATGAACTGGTGGATTATGCTATCGCTCATGGAGTGAATTATTTCGATACATCTCCTGTTTATTGCCAAGGGTTTTCTGAAAGAGCCACCGGTGCGGCCTTGAAACGTTATCCCCGCGAAAAGCTCTTGATTGCGACAAAGATGTCCAATTTCCAAAACTATACTCGTGAGAATTCCATCAAGATGTACCATCAGTCGATGAAAGAATTGCAGACGGATTATCTGGATTATTATTTGCATGTGAAATGGGATTTTGTGCAAATTCAGATGAACTATGTAGATTGGCGCCATGCTTCGGGTAGAAATGTTAACGCGGAATATTTGTATGGAGAGTTGGCCAAGCGTGGAATTCCGGCTGTGATTATGGAGCCGCTGTTGGGAGGACGTTTGTCTAAACTGAACGACCACCTGGTGGCGCGCTTGAAGCAGCGTCGCCCGGAGAACAGTGTGGCATCGTGGGCGTTCCGTTTTGCCGGTACGTATCCCAACGTGTTGTGTGTGCTGAGTGGAATGACTTATATGGAACATTTGCAGGATAACCTTCGGACTTATTCGCCCTTGGAACCTTTGAATGAGGAAGAAAAAGAGTTCTTGGAAGAAACAGCCCAATTGATGCTGAAGTTCCCTACGATTCCTTGCAATGACTGCAAATATTGTATGCCCTGTCCTTACGGGTTGGATATTCCGGCGATTCTGGTGCATTATAATAAATGTGTCAACGAAGGAAATGTGCCTAAAAGCAGTCAGGATGAGAATTACCGCCGTGCACGGCGTGCTTTCCTGATAGGTTATGATCGTAGTGTGCCCAAACTGCGGCAGGCAAGCCATTGTACCGGATGTAACCAGTGTAATCCGCATTGCCCTCAAAGCATTGATATTCCCAAAGAACTGCATCGCATAGACGCATATGTGGAACAGTTGAAACAAGAGACTTTATAATGGAATGGATAAACATGATAAAATAACGAATGCTTATGTTACGTAAAATAAGACTAAGAATCGTTTCCGCTACTCGCCTGCTTTGTCGTGGTTACGCTATGGGGTATTGGCAGTGTTTGTCGTCGCTTTGGTAGCAGGGGCGGTTTCATTGGCGGCGTTGATTGCTCCTTACAGTGCATACGGCCGTATCGTTTCTAACCTGCTGACACCTTTGTATCAGTGGGGGAACAATGTACTTGTCCTATGGGCGGAGCGTGTGGACAGTTATGCTTTTTATTCGGTAGATGTTTGGATGAAAGGTCTTTCTACTTTTGCAGTTGCAGTGGGTACTGTGATTGTGCTTTTTATTTTGGCATGGCGTGGAGGAAGAACTTATTGCAATACCATTTGCCCGGTGGGTACAGTATTGGGATTCTTATCTAGATATTCTTATTTTAAACCGGTTATTGATACGTCTAAATGTAATGGTTGCGGACTTTGTGCTCGTAATTG